>Ga0307492_10000465_pt1 | contig 17244 bp, 15 predicted proteins | sample SI3LmetaG_FD_202365 | JGI IMG/M metagenome (GOLD analysis project Ga0307492, IMG submission 202365) | Sea-ice brine microbial communities from Beaufort Sea near Barrow, Alaska, United States - SI3L | ecosystem: Environmental > Aquatic > Marine > Coastal | place: USA: Alaska | collected 2017-05-06 | reverse complement strand
TAAACACGAAAAACCCGCAGTCTAACGGCTGCGGGTTTTTTTATGCCTGCTCGCAAATAATCATGGCTCTGAGGTATGCTCAGCATTAGCCTGCCCAACCCATTACAGAGGTCCTTATCAAGATGCGTTACCTGTTACTCGCCCTTAGCGTTATGTTGGTTGGCTGTGTCTCAACACGTTCCATTCCCCAGACCGGGATCGATTTTCAATTGGATCGATGCCCACCTTTTTTAAACTGTGTATCAAGCGAGTCGGTCATTCCACTGTATCGAGTCGCGCCGATTCAACTGGTCGCACCGTTGCGCAGCCAAAGTTGGCAAGCCATTCAGCAGACTGTTCTGGCTCAGCCCGGCGCTTCCTTAACGCAAGCGCGCTTTGGTTACCTTAGGGTGACCTGGCACAGTGCCTTGTTTCGCTTTCCGGATTTTGTAGAGCTCTTGGTCACTGATGATTCGAACAGTTTGGCGGTGCGCTCTCAATCCCTGTTTGGCTTATTTGACTTTGGTGTCAACAGAGCGCGCATTGAGCGCCTTCGGCAGGAATTAATTGCTAGGGGTTTAGCCGATCGATAGGCCAAAAAAAAGGCAATGCGCTTGCGCATTGCCTTTTTTAATCGGACTAAATTTTACTTCATCGTGGGCATGGTGAATTCAGGACCCGCGCTCAGGCCGGTCGGCCAACGGGCGGTTATGGTCTTCATGCGGGTATAGAAACGCACACCATCTGGGCCATGCATATGCAATGGGCCGAACAGTGAGCGCTTCCAGCCACCAAAGCTGTGGAACGCCATTGGCACGGGGATTGGTACGTTAACCCCGACCATGCCTACCTGGACGTTCTCAACGAAGTTCCGTGCGGTGTCGCCGTCGCGTGTGAAGATTGCCGTACCATTGCCATATTCGTGAGCGTTGATCAGGTTTAAGGCTTCTTCATAGCTATTCACTCGAACCACGCAGAGAACCGGTCCAAAGACCTCCTCCTGATAGATACGCATACCGGCCTTGACGTTGTCGAACAGGGTCGGCCCGACAAAATAGCCATTTTCATGGCCAGAGACGACAAAGTTGCGACCATCGACGACCAGGGTTGCACCCTCAGCGACGCCCGAGTCAATGAAGCCTAGCACCTTATCGGCATGTTCACGGGTAATGAGCGGGCCCATATGTGCCTCTGGACCATCGCTGATGCCAGCACCAACTGTCATGGTGGCGATATTCTCGCTGAGGTCCTTGATCAGGTGATCGGCTACTTCATCACCCACACAGACGGCTACCGAGATCGCCATGCAGCGTTCGCCAGCCGATCCGTATGCCGCACCCATCAGCGAGTTGACCACCTGTGATGGCTCCGCATCGGGCATAACGATCATATGGTTCTTTGCACCACCCAATGCCTGGACACGTTTGCCGTGCGCACTGGCCGTGGAGTAGATGTATTCAGCAATAGGTGTCGAGCCGACAAAACTGACGGCCTGAATACGCTCATCTGTTAACAGTACGTCCACGGCTTCTTTGTCGCCGTTAACAATATTGAAAACACCATCGGGTAGGCCGGCCTCTTTGAGGAGTTCAGCCAAACGTAACGGCGTCGACGGATCTTTTTCCGACGGCTTCATAATAAAGGTGTTGCCACAGGCGATCGCGACCGGAAACATCCACATCGGCACCATGGCCGGGAAGTTGAAGGGGCTGATGCCCGCACAGACACCCATCGGCATCATCTGGCTGTAACTGTCGACGCCACGGCCGACATTTAGGCTGTGCTCACCCTTTTGTAAGTGCGGAATGCCACAGGCGAATTCAACCACTTCCAGGCCGCGGGTCAGTTCACCCTTGGCGTCGGAGAAGACCTTGCCGTGCTCTTGTGAAATCAGGGTAGCAATCTCATCGGCATGCTTTTCGATCAGTTCTTTGTATTTGAACATGACGCGTGCGCGGTTGAGCGGCGTTACCTTGCTCCAGATCTTGAAGGCGGCTTCTGCATTGGCGATAGCTGCACGGGTTTCGTCTGCGCTGGACAGGGCGACGGTGGCAATTTGCGCACCCGTGGCTGGATTATATACCGGTCCAGTGCGGCCCGACGTAGATGCGACGCGTTCGCCGCCGATAAAGTTACCTATGACCGACATGGTTCTTCTCCGTTGTTTGGTTGGGTCTTATTAAATGCCATCAAAAGTGATATAACAATGTAAAATAATTCCTATATGATGCATCATTTATGATGTATCACTTGAAGCCTGAGGCAGCTAATGAGTCGGAATCGTTTCAATTGGGAAGACGCGCGCTATTTTTTAGCTGTTGCCCGCACCGGCACTATGGGGCGCGCGGCCGATACCCTAGGTATTGCGTCCATTACCTTGTCCCGTCATCTGTCCCATCTACAGTCCCGCACCGGTACTGCCCTCTTTACCCGTCACAGTAAGGGACTGACGTTAACCGACGAGGGACAGCGGCTGCTGGTGTATTTAGAGCGAGCCGAAGCCGAAATCGAGGCCGCGGGTGAGATCTTCGGCTCCGACCCTACTTCGGTCAGCGGCACGGTGCGCATTGCCGCACCGGAGGGCTTTGCGCTCAAGGTGTTAGCACCTCAGCTGAATGGCTTATTGGATGCTAACCCTGAGTTACGGGTTGAGATTGTGCCGCAATTGCGCGGTTTTTCGCTCTCTCGTCGGGAAGCCGATATAGCCATCATGGTGGGCAAACCGACGGAAGCAAAATTGCGCTACACACCCTTAGCAAACTATAGCTTGGGCCTGTTTGCCTCGCCCGACTATCTGGCCAGGCGCGGCTATCCTGACTCCATTGAGGCACTCGCCGACCATCGCTTGGTTGGCTATGTCGAAGATCTACTCTTCTCGGATCGGCTTAACACCCCCAAATCGGCCTGGTCGGCCTGGCAATCGCAAATATCCATCTATTCGCCGATTGGCCAGGTCGAAGCGGTTCGTGCCGGTACCGGAATCGGTATGTTGCATCGGTTTTTGCTCAATCCCAATGACGAGCTGATTCGCTTATTGCCGGAGGTGGAAGTGGAACGCGAGTTTTATCTGGTGTACCACCCGACAACTGAGCGAATACCGCGGATCGCGACGGCGATTGAGTTTCTCAAGCACATCAGTGTTGAAACCGGTTCTGTGTTACCGGCGTCTGACTCCATTAGCTGAAGAGGCAGGTTGAGACTTGGTTCGAGCGACCCGGGTGGGGAGCCAGGGCGCATAGGGTACCCAAATATAGTAGGGAGTACCCTTATCGATTTGAACCCTAAGCGTCGACGCCAATGCCGGCGTCGGCACAGAGTTGCGTTAGGTTGGCATGGCCTAGCTTGGCATAGGTCAGGGGATGCGCCACAGCAGGATCCTGTTCGGCCTCAACGACTAACCAACCGCTGTAGTTATTCGCCTTGAGCACCGCAAAGACTGCCGGGTAGTCGATAAAGCCATCTCCGGGCACGGTAAAGGTGCCATTCAAAACCGAGTTTAAGAAGCTCAGATTACGGTTTTTACTGTCCTCTAGCACTGCCTTACGCACATCCTTGCAGTGCACATGCTTGATACGCTGCGCATGTCGGGATGCGACCGCAACGACATCTCCGTCAGCAAAGCTCAGGTGGCCGGAGTCGAGTAACAGACCCACGGCATCGGAGGTACCGGCCATCAGGCGGTCGATATCGGCCTCGGTTTCAATCACCGTGCCCATATGGTGGTGATACGCGAGCGCCACGCCTTGGCTCTGCAGGTATTCGCCGACCCGGTTGATGCGCTTGAGAAACTCTGGCCATTCGGCCTCGGTCATCTTCGGACGTTTGCTGACCGGAGTGTCCAGATCGCCATGGATGCAGCGGCTGACCTCGCAATAGACCATAACGGTCGCGCCCAGTTGCTTGAGTAAGGTCAGATGATCCTGCAGTGCCGCGATTTCATCCTCCACGCTGCGCTCCAGCAGTAGGCTGCTGTACCAGCCGGAGACCAGTACTAGGCCATGAGCGTCAAGAATAGGGCCAAGAATCTCAGCTTGGCGGGGAAATTTCTGACCCAATTCGAAGCCGCTGTAACCGGCCTGCTTGCCCTCGGAAAGGCAGGTTTCGAGCGGAGTATCGGCGCCCAAGGCGGGTAGATCGTCGTTGGTCCAGGTGAGCGGGTTAATACCGATGCGTACCGTCATGCAAATACTCCTAGTCGCCAGCTGGGTTTAGAGACGCAGTCTGACTTATAAAATGTGTGTGGTTTGGGTATAAAGCGGCGGCTCTGTGGCTGGGCCAACTCAACCCCGGTTACGCCAGTGTTGTATTAATTCGAAGTAGTTATTGCCAACCTGCTCAACAAACTGATCATCGTTAATCTCGTTCGCTAACCACCGATAGCTTTCCTTGGCCCAGAGCGTTCGCCCGACGGTAAAGCCTTTGCAGAGATCGAAACCGACTGAATTGGCAAAGTCACGCTTAAGCTCTTCGATGGGCGCATCCAGGCCCAGCAACAGAATACCGCGGCAGTGTGGCGCACGCGTCTGAATAAGCTGAGTGAGTTTCGCCCAGGTAGCCACTGAAGGTGCTGGTAGTTTCCACCAATCGGGCCGAATTCCCAGATTGTAGAAGCGCTGTAAGGCACGTACTAAGGTGTCTTCATCCTGTGCCAGTTCGCGCGGGGGAATAAGCTCGAGCAGCAACTCATGGCCGGAGGCGCAGCATGCCTCATAGAGTTCCTTCGCCTGGCGCTCTTGCAGGTTACGCAGTTCTTGTGGCTGATCGGGATGGTAGAAGATCAGGCACTTAACCACATGCTCTAGCGGCCAATCGCGCAAACGGCTGCCGATAGAACGTCCGCCTTCCAATTCGATCGGATTGGAGGTCGGCAGCTCCACCGGACGGCCGATCCACCAGCCACGCCCGGTCAGATCATTGAGTGCGTCTTGGCCATAGGTATCATCGATCAGAACACCGATGTTGCCATCGAGCTGAGCCGCGTCAGCACCGTGTTGTGTGGCTTTGACCAGCAGCTGTTTGAGTAGATTGATACGTTGCTCATCGCTACCGGTTTCCCGAGCCATGTTGAACAGTTGTATACGGTGATCATAGGCCAGCCCGAATATTTCATTCCATTTTGGCTTACGGCGGGTGGTCACTCGGTGCAGGTAGTTGAGTTCGGTATCCTTATCCGGTCGAGGAATACGCTCAGCATGCTCGATATAATAGTCCAGTTCTTCCGCCGACGGGATGGCCGGCGCGCAGCCATGACGTGAGACTACGAGCGCACCGCAAGCATTGGCGTATTGGCAACAGGTTTGGTGATCTTCTCCGTTTAGCCAACCACGCAGAAACCCGCTGATGAAAGCATCACCTGCGCCCAAGACATTCAATACATCGACTTGAACACCCGTAAACACATCGAAATCTGACTCAGAGTTGGGGATATCACCCTCGAGCACCGTACAACCCAAAGCACCCAGCTTGAGCACAATGGTGGCATTACTGAGTCGACGCATGGTTTTTAGTGCCGCGATGGTATCGGTCGTGCCGCCTGCGATATGCACCTCCTCCTCGGTACCCACGATCAAATCAAGGTGGGGCAGTACCGTCTGCAGATGTTTGCTTACGTTAGCATCGGACACAAACCGCTTCTCGCCTTCGCCCACGCCGGTCAGCCCCCAGAGTACCGGGCGGTAGTCGATATCCAGCACCACCTTAGTCCCCGCTCGCTTCGCATACTCGATAGCGGTCATGCAGGCTTCGTAGGTAGAAGGCTTAGACAGGTGGGTACCGGTAATCAACAGTGAGCGACTCGAGGCAATAAAGGCCGGTGAAAAGTCGTCCTTGTTCAATGCCATATCAGCACAGTCATTGCGATAGAATATCAGCGGGAAGGTGTCTTGATTTTTAATACCCAGAATAACCAGACCCGTTAAGCGTTCTGTATCGGTGATCACATGGCTGGTGTCGACCCCGACTGAGTCAAACTCTTCGCGCACAAAGCGACCCATATGCTCGTCGCCCACGCGAGTCAGCATGGCGGAACGCAACCCGAGACGGGACGTGCCGTAAGCGATATTGCCTGACGAACCGCCAAGGTACTTAGCGAAACTGCCCATATCCTCTAATCGAGCACCGATTTGTTGGCCATACAGGTCAACTGCTGCACGTCCGACACAGATGATATCGAGTTTGCGCTCACCGATACTCTTCTTTAGCTGGTTCATGGGTTCATTCCTATATATTGAGGTGTTTGCTTTGCTATCGCCCTATCTAACGCTTGAAAAAGCCTTTTAGGCAAATTTACGGCCAAATAATAGAATTTTTTTTCTATTTAGTCAAATTATTGGAAAGTACATTTCAATACCAGTTGATGTTCCTAGGCACCGGTAGCTTTGCTGTTTTTGTGGCCAAATATGCCTAACGATTAGGCAAGCTGGTGGGCAGAGTGGCTAGAAATAGAATGAAAATTCCAAAAATACCTTTAGTCCTGACCGAAGAGCCTTTAACATCGCATTTAATAGGTTCGGAAGTTGTTGGGTCTTGGGTTGCCCTGTAGATCATAGGCCCTGATCACTTGCCGGAGAAAACACTATCACTAAGGAAACTTATGACTCGCTTACTTTCACGTGTATCAGTACCCAATGCAGATGGCCGTATTCAAAATATTACGCCTGAGTCGGCTGGGTGGGAATATGTTGGTTTTGAGGTCTATACGCTAGAAGCTGGGCGATCACTCAAGGCTGCATCACTGAGTAATGAAGTTTGCCTGGTTATCGTAACCGGCAAGGCCAGTGTGACGACTCTTAAAGAGTCTTGGTCCAATATCGGCGAGCGTACCACGGTATTCGGCCAGCAAGCGCCTTACGCTGTTTATGTCCCGCCTGCTGATGAGTATGAGGTGATCGCTGAAACAGACCTTGAATTGGCCGTTTGTAAGGCACCGGCAACGGGACAATATCCAGCAAGGCTGATTACGCCAGCCGATACCAGATTTGAAACCCGAGGCATTGGGACCAATCAGCGGCATGTCTGCAATATTCTGTTCGGTAATATGGCGGCTGAAAAGCTATTGGTGTGCGAAGTTATTACCCCAGACGGCAACTGGTCGAGCTATCCGCCCCATAAACATGATCGTGACTTGGCACCCCAGGAGACTAAGCTGGAGGAGACCTACTATCATCGTATCGAGCCAGACCAGGGCTTCGTGTTTCAGCGCGTCTATACCGATGACCGATCGATTGATGAAACGATGGCGGTAGAGAATCGAGGCGTGGTCATGGTGCCAGAGGGTTATCATCCGGTCGGCGCACCGCATGGCTATACCTCTTACTATCTGAATGTTATGGCGGGGCCGTCAAGAGAATGGATATTTCACAATGATCCAGATCACGCCTGGATCATCGAAGCAGATAAGATCAAAGGGTCAAGCTAAGACGTACGCTCCCAAGGCGACCGATTGGTCGCTTGCGGTTTATGACCCAAAACCCTCAGCTGTCGGTCTCTTCGGGCAGCTTGAAGGTTAGAAACAGGCGATAATAGCAATAGATTGTCGTCGCGGCCGTGAGTATTCCCCAAAATGGACTGCCCACAACTAGCCACTCGAATAGGGTCCAGGCTAGGCAAATGGTGGTGACAGTGTAACGTCGCCATATGGGACGGAAGAATTCTAAATCTTGATCTCTTATCATCTTAAAGCCTAGTGTCTGGCTGAATTATCGATTTCAGCGGGGTGCTATATATAATCTGTGACCGGCCCGGCGCTATGACTGACCGGGGCGAGCGACTATAGCCTAGCGGTTCACTTTTGGCACTACAGATTATGAGAATGACGCGATTTTGTTTTCGGTAGTTTTTTTCAAATCATGGCTTGTTTGTCTAAATTAACAGCTTGTGTGTCTAAATTAACTGCTTGTTTGTCTAAATTAACTGGAACTGAAGAATAAGAGAGTAAGCCGCTATGCAAAACGTGCCCGCTAAAACGCTCGCTGAACTGAAAGCGAGTATCACGGGAAACCAGAAAACATTGAGCAAACGCTTGTTTCAGGTTGCCCAATATTTATTAGATCACCCCAATGAGATAGCTTTCGGTACTGTCGTGGTGATCGCTCGGGATGCCGGCGTGCACCCCTCAACCCTGGTGCGCTTCGCTAACGCGTTTGGCTATAGCGGTTTTTCAGAAATGCAGAGCCTGTTTAAGCAGCAGTTACGGCTGGAAGCGCCGAGTTATGGCGACAGAATGCGCATCGCTCGTGCTTCGGATGGCGATCAGGCCGATACCAGTCCGATCGGCCTGTTGCGCCAGTTCTCGTCAGCCAATTCCGCCGCGCTAGACCAGTTGGTGTCAGACGTTGATCTGGACCAGCTCGATAGGGCAGGGCAATTGCTCCAAGCGGCGGGGACTATCTACGTGATGGGCGTGCGTCGGGCTTTTGTGGTTGCTTCCTACTTTGGTTATGCCCTGCGCCACGCCGAACGGCGCGCTTTTTTGATTGATGGTGTCGGTGGTTTGACCCAGGAGCAGGCCAGCTCTATGGCGTCCAATGATGTCCTCATCGCGATCAGCTTCTATCCCTATGGCCCAGAAACCCAGAGCGTGGCCCGCGATGCGATGGCCCGAGGTATCCCAGTGGTGCTGATTACCGACAGTGAGTTGAGCCCATTGGCTGCAGATGCGACATCGGTCCTAGCAGTGCAAGAGGCGTCGATCCACGGCATTCGATCGCTGTCCGCCTCGCTCTGCGTCGCCCAGGCGCTTGCAGTAGGGTTGACCGGGCCTGACCGTGGTGATGCTTGAACGGGACTCGGATTGCATCCCGCCATTAGGATGGTGGGCGGCAGGTGACATGTCCGCGTCCGCCAGAGGGGTTGATTATGGTAAGAATGCTGTGCGCTGAGTGGCACAACTATTGGCCTGTTAAAGAAAAGTATTAGAATATTTATTCTAAATTATTGTAGTGTGAAAAAATTGTTGCTAGAGTGCTTTGGTCATAAAAAGTATCGGTGCAGGCGCGTATATTTATGCTTGCAACCGGTTGCAAATATATGAAATTAATGGTTCGATAGAGACGTTGACCCCCCTGGGGTTCTGGACAATAAAAAAAACTTAAACGGGTGCACCAGACACCTGCCGGAGATTAAAATGAAAAAAACGTTACTGGCGGCTAGTCTCGCCACTGCTTTATTTGCTCAGGCTCAGGCTGCTGATTCGCTAACTTTCGGTTACGCGGCTTACCTGTTTGATGACAAATTCTCTACAATTCTGCGCAACGGTGCAGAAGAGTATGCTGAATCATTGGGTCATGAAATGATTCAAGTCGATGCCAATAATGATCAAGGCCGTCAAATTGATCAAGTAAACAACTTCATCGCGAACGGCGTTGATGCAGTCATTATCCAGTCGGTTGACTCCTCAGCAGCTCAGCCTATGACTAAAGCCTTGGCCGAGGCGGGTATCCCAGTTATCTACGTTAACCGTAAGCCAATACCTATCGAGCAGTTGGGTGACAAAGCGGCCTATGTTGCTTCAAATGAAATCGAATCTGGCACCATGCAAACATTTGCAATGTGTAACCAGCTTCGTGCTGAAGGCAAAGCCGGCGGCGCTCGCGGTTACCTGCTGATGGGCCAGCTGACGTCTGAAGCGGCTATTCAACGTACCGCCGATGCCGAACAGGTAATGGGCTTGGATATGTGTAACTTCATGACTTTGGTCGCACCTAAGACCACGGGTCAATGGCAGCGTACTAAAGCCCAAGACATCATGACTAACTGGTTGTCTACCGGCGAACCTTTCGACTTCGTTATCGCGAACAATGACGAGATGGCGATGGGCGTTGTCCAAGCATTGAAATCAGCTGGCATTGATATGGATACTGTCGTAATCGGCGGCGTCGACGCAACCGATGATGCTATCGCAGCCATGAAAGGCGGAGATCTGGATGTAACCGTGTTCCAGAATGCATCTGCTCAGGGTGAAGGCGCTGTGGACGCGGCTATCAAACTGCTCAATGGCGAAAAAGTTGACCGTGAAGTGTACGTGCCATTTGAACTCGTCGTACCGTCAAATGTCGATCAGTACGCGAACCGTAACTAAGTAAGATTGTTATCCCGGGGCTCATTCTAGAGCCCCGATTTTTTTAACAACATCGTAATTCCCATAATCCCCAGGAGATAGTGTCATGGCTGGTAATGCTCATGGTCTTGGCGGTCTTAAGTACGACCCTAAGAAACGTCATCGTCCACCCGAATTAAACGTATTTGTCGCCCTTGTTATCATTGTTCTGCTTTTTGAGGTGCTAGGTCGACTCTTTGTGGGTGATAGTTTCCTTTTTAATACGCGTGAAAGCATTGATACAATATTTAACGAAGCACGTCTGCGAATTATTATTCTCCAAGTTGCTATTATCGGCATCATTGCCTTGGGTGTGACCCAGGTGATCATATCCGGTGGTATCGATTTGAGTTCGGGCTCAATTGTTGGCGCTGCCGCAATGGTCGGAACAATGTTTGCCCAGAGTTCCATGAACGAATACGGCATGGAAAATACCGACCCTGTCTTGGGCCTGGCCTTCCTCGATCTACCGATCATCATAGCAATCGCTGCCGCACTGGCCGCGGGACTGCTCGCGGGTGTGATTAACGGCTTACTGATTGCCTACGGCAAGATACCGCCCTTTATTGTTACCTTAGGCATGATGCTGTTTGCGCGCGGTGTGGCCAACTGGACGACTAAAGGTAAGCCCATTTCGTACCTGCAGGAAGATTATGCTCAGCTCGGTGCGGGCATGACGCCGGTGTTTATCTTCTTAGGTGCCGCCGTTGTGATGCATGTTCTGCTTAAATATACCCGCTACGGTAAACATACCTATGCCATCGGTTCGAATGAACAGGCAGCGCGCATGTCGGGTATTGATGTCGATCGCCTGAAGGTCCTAATTTATGCAATCGCCGGTTTTCTATCCGCTCTGGCGGCAATCGTGCTCAGTGCCAAGGCACTGACCGGTCAGTCGGGCATGGGCGTAATGTATGAGTTGGATGCAATCGCGATGGCGGTTATCGGTGGTACGTCACTTGCCGGTGGGCGCGGATCGGTATTGGGAACCTGTCTCGGTGCACTGATCTTTGGTGTGATTATTTCCGGATTCACCTTTATGAAGCTCGACGCTTTCTATCAAGAAATGGCGAAGGGTAGCATTATCGTCGCAGCAGTGCTGCTCGACCAATGGCGAGCACGTCAGCAAGCGGCTCGTAGTTAATAGAGGATTTTCCAAATGAACGATATAATTCTAAAAACCGAAGGCCTCACTAAGCATTACGGCGGCGTGCAAGCGCTTGTCGGGGCCGACTTCGAGATACGTCAAGGTGAGCATGTCGCCATTATGGGTGACAACGGTGCCGGCAAATCGACCTTTGTACGTCAGATTACCGGTGTCGAGCAGCGCAGTTCCGGTAAGGTTTTTTTCGATGGTCAGGCGGTTGATTTTGCTGGCCCGCTCGAAGCCAGGGAGGCTGGCATTGAAACAGTATTCCAGACTCTCGCCTTGGCCGATGCGCTTAACGTTCCGGATAACTTATTTTTGGGTCGCGAAAAGTTCCTATTTAAGCTGGGGCCCTTCTCGATTCTGGATTTTAAGTCGATGCGTAGCGACACGCTCAAGTCACTTGAACGTACCGGGGTTAAAATCCCGAACGTCGACAATCCGATTAGCAATATGTCGGGCGGTCAGCGCCAATGTGTGGCAATCGCGCGCACCGCGACGTTTCATTCCAAGCTGACCATTATGGACGAGCCCACTGCCGCCTTGGGAGTTCAGGAGACAGCGCAGGTCGAGAACATCGTGAGGACTCTGAAAGAGGCCGGCGAACCGTTGATTCTGATCTCGCATAACATGCGCCAAGTCTTTGATCTGGTTGACCGTATCGTCGTGTTCCGGCGGGGTCGCATTGTGGCGAACTTGCGCAAAGAAGATACCTCCGGAGAGGATGTTGTCGCCTACATCACGGGTGCAAAAACCGATCCTGCGTATGCAGTAGATGAGTGAGCATCTGGCTTGCTAATTATCGCCACTAAGTTGTTTTTTGGGCCGATGCCTAAGGGAGTAAAGTAATGACAATACGCATTGGTATTTTGGGTGCTGGCCGTATCGGTAAGGCACATGCCGCTGCTATAGCGTCAACCGCAGGGGCCAAGCTAGTGACCATAGCGGAGCCGTTCGCACAGGCGGCCCAGGCGATGGCGGATCAATACGGATGCGATATTCGAACGATTGATGAGATTGCGGCCTCTAACGATGTCGATGGTGTGATCATCTGTACGCCAACCGATACCCATGCGGACTTGATCGAACAGTTCTGTCGAGCCGGCAAAGCCGTGTTCTGTGAGAAGCCCGTTGATCTGAGCTTAGCGCGGGTCAAGGAGTGCTTGCAGGTGGTCGAACAGACCAAAGGTACCCTGATGGTGGGCTTTAATCGCCGCTTCGACCCGGACTTTATTGGCGTCAAAACGGCGATCGATGAGGGCGCGATCGGCAAGGTTGAGATGGTCTCGATTACCAGTCGCGATCCTGGAGCGCCGCCGCTCGATTATATCAAGCGCTCGGGCGGTATCTTCCGCGATATGACCATCCATGACTTCGATGTGGCCCGTTGGTTGCTCGGCGAAGAGATCGAGACAGTCCAGGCAGCCGGCTCTGTTTTGGTAGATGAAGCGATCGGAAAGCTGGGTGATTACGATAGCGTCAATATCATCATGACCACGGCGTCAGGTCGTCATGCGGTGATTTCCAATAGCCGTCGGGCAACCTATGGCTATGATCAGCGGATTGAAGTGCTCGGCTCTAAAGGTATGGTTGCAGCGGAAAACCATCATGAGAACCGAGTCACCATCGCTAATGCTGATGGTTTTCAGCGCCGGCCGTTGCTGAACTTCTTTATGGAGCGGTATATGCCTGCGTACGAAGCAGAGATTCGCGCCTTCGTTGCCGCGGTTGAGGATGGCGTGATACCGCCCACGACCGGTCACGATGGCCTGATGGCGATGGCCTTGGCTGATGCGGCGCTAAAGTCTGTTGCAGAGGGGCGTGTGGTTAAGCTTGCTGAGATCCTCGGATAAGATAACTGGCTCATGGTGCTTTAAGTACCATGGGCCGCTTGTTTTCTCGATCTGTAGGTTGGCGAGTTACTCCGCACGGTTCATGCCGGATTTAATTTATACCCTATTCCGGCCAGGTATCAGCAGAGCGACGAATAAATAGCTCCCTTCTATTTTGCTATACGGTATCGTGATAGTGTGCGCACAGGCCATTGCTAAACCTTAATTGGCTAATAGAACATTTCCCTTAGTTGGATATTGAGTGTCTCGTATAACGAAGAATCGTGTCACGCTAGCAGAGGTTGCCAAGCTGGCCGGTGTCAGCCGCAGTGCGGTATCACGCAGTTTTACCGTCGGTGCCTCCATCGCGCCGGGTACATTGTTGCGGGTGCGTGATGCTGCCAAGCAATTGGGTTATCGGCCCAATATCTTAGCGCGCAGTTTAACTACCGGCCAAACCGGTCTGGTGGGTCTGGTCGCAAATAACTTTCACAACCCCGTCTATCTTGAGTTCTTCGATATCTTTACCCGGCTGTTGCAAGCGCGCGGACTGCGCACCCTGCTGATCAATTTGACCGATGAAGTCGAACCGCTGCGCAGTCTTGACCTGCTGTTGCAATATCAGGTCGATGCCGTTGTGGTGGCGACCTCAACCTTGGCAACCAGCTTTGCGAGTGCCTTTGCGGATGCAGGACTGCCCGTGGTACACGCCTTTGGGCGCGACAATGAGGGTGACTACGATGTCGTTGGCATTGACAATCGTGAAGCGGGACGCATCGCTGCGCGACGGTTACTGAGCTGTGGTTACCAGTATGTCGGCTTTTTAGGTGGCCCCCAGGGATCAACCTCGACGCGCGATCGTTTAGCGGGTTTTATGGATATTGTCGAAGCGCAGTCGGAGGTGACGTTTCAGATCAGCTTTGCGCAAGACTACACCTTCGAAGCCGGGTTTGAGGCGATGCAGGGTCTTATGGGCGATGATCTGGCGCAGGGCTATTTTTGCGGTGACGATGTCATATCGATCGGCGCCATGAGCGCCCTGCGACGTGAGGGGATTAGCGTGCCGGAGGGGGTAGGGATTATTGGTTTTAATAATGTTGAGATGGCCGCTTGGGATAATATTCGTCTGACCACGGTAGCCCAGCCACTGCGCCAGATCATTGAGGTGACGGTAGAGAGTTTGCTAGCGCAGTTACAGTCTAAGGAGCCTTACCGGCCCAGTGCGAAGCTGCTGTCCTGTGAGATTATAGAACGCGATACCCTGCCCAAAAGCACAAACCAAGGTACCGCTGCGGTACCGCTGTCCTGATCGCCCACCGGTGAGCAGAACAGCTTAAGCATCCTCTCTACAGATCGACCCATTCGCTGTTATTATTGCCAGAATGCGCAACCGCGGCAATCGCACTAATGGAGTCTGCACCGGCCTCGACCAGCGGCACCAAACCCAAATCCGGCGTTTGCCCGGCCTTGACTGCGTGTATCGCTGTGGCGAGTTCGGAATAGATATTCGCAAAGGCCAGTGGCATGCCTTCCGCATGGCCAATGGTCACTCTACTGGAGCGATCGGCTTCGGGCGATAAACCGCCTGCGCCGCGTTCGATTATCTCGGTACGGCCCCCCAAAGGGGTGTAAAAGAGTTGGTTGGGTTGCTCTTGGCTCCAACGTAACCCGCCCGTTTCACCAAACACTTGAATGGCCAAACCGTGTTGCCGACCCAGCGCACAGGACGAGGTCCAGAGACGCCCGACCGTGCCTTCGGACATGCGAAAATTGACCATCGCATCATCTTCTAAGGTTCGGCTTGGGATCAGACTGACGCAGTCGGCAGAGAGACGCTCAACGCGTTGCTTGGTGACAAAGCTCGCCAGGTGCAGTGCATGAATACCGCAGTCGGCGAACTGCGCCGATACGCCAACCATGGCCGGATCGTAACGCCACCGCACGCGTGGGTTATCCGCATCCGCGGCATCGGCATGATGGCCGTGAGCGAACTCAGTAAAGACCATCCGGACCTTACCGAGATCACCGCGGGCGACCATGGCACGCATATGACGCACCAAGGCGTAACCCGTGTAACCGTAGTTAACCGCGCAAATTTTGCCGCTCTCGCGTGCCACGCCGATGAGCGTCTGAGCTTCCTGCGGGGTCATGGTGAGGGGCTTTTCGCACAGTACATTAAAACCGGCCTCTAAATAGGCCTTGGTGATTTCAAAGTGCGTATTGTTGGGCGTTGCCACCGTGACCAGGTCGACGCGGTCGGGCCGAGCGGACTCGCCGGCGAGCATCTCACGCCAATCACCATAGCTGCGGCTCGGGTCCAAGCCCAGTTCTTGGCCGTAAGCGCGGCCTTCCTCGGCACGATGATCCATAGCGCCCGCGGCAAAATGATACATACCGTCGAGGCGAGCAGCAAGCCGATGCGCCGGCCCAATTTGACTGCCACGACCGCCACCGATCAAACCCCAGTTTATTGTATTCATCTCTATCTCCTAAAAGCCCATGCTGGCTAAAAATTCGCGGTTGGCTTTGGCATCGCTCAGGGGTGACACATCGAGGAGCGGATCACAATCCTGCTCGACGGTCATCCAACCGTCATATCCGCGTTCGGTAAGTAGCTTGTGGAGAGCATCAAACTTCACTTCACCCTGGCCTAGGTTGCAAAATATACCGTCGCCACAGGCTTGGTAAAAGCCGGTGCGTTGCAGGATAACATCGGCTTTAATCTTGGGGTCAATGTCCTTGCAATGGACGTAGGCTAGGCGATCGTAATAGCGGTCCATGAAGTTTATCGGGTCGAATCCGGCATAGGTTTGATGTCCGGTATCAATGCACAGTTTGAGCAGGTCTGCGTCCACCTCTTGCATCAAACGCTCAAGTTCATCATGGTGGTCCATGAAGCCAGCAGCATGGCTGTGTATGCTGACTGTGAGTCCGTAGCCGTCACGAGCCATTTTTGAAACGGTTTTGATCCGCTCAACAAAACCCTGCCATTCCGGGGGGCTCATTTGTACTGCTTCGGCCGGGCGGCCTGCCGTCGGAGCACGCAGTTCCGATATGGAATCGATTAATACCAGGTGTTGAGCACCCTGTGAGGCCAGTGCCTTAGCAGTTCGCTCAGCGGTTTTGAATACCTCTGCGAAGCCATCGGGGTCATGGAAGGGTTGGAACACCACGCCGGCCGTTAAGGTAAGTTGCTCCTGCTGTAAGGCATCGTCGAGTTGCGCACGGTCTTCGGGCAAGTACCCCACTGGACCTAACTCTATGCCGCGGTAACCTGCCGCCGCACAATCTTGTAAGACCTTTTGCCACGGTGGATTGCGCGGATCGTCCGCAAATTCTACACCCCAAGAGCAGGGAGCGTTGCCGATACGTATTGCCATTATAGTTATTATCCTAATTTAAATGTTATTGAGACTGATCCAGCCAGACGTTTTTTGGGATGCTCTAATGCCGTCAATCACCCGCATCACGGCAACGCCGTCATCAAATGACGGCCAAGCGATTGTTTCGGACAGAATCGCTTTAAAGAAATTGGCTTGTTCGATACTAATTTGGTCTTGAAAGCCAGTGCCATGCGCCGGCCCCTGACAAAAATAGCGGTAGTCGCCGTGCTCGGGGCCCGCCAAGATGCGCTTGAAGCCTGCGTTGGGTCCGTCTTCCGGCTGATAGAGCCAAAGCGAGTTTTGATCCTCTTGATCGAACCGTAAACTGCCCCGTGTGCCATGAATTTCATACGCGTAACGCATTTTACAGCCATGTGCGACGCGCGAAAACGACAGCAGGCCATTGGCGCCGTTGGCGAATCGGGTCATCAGTTGAACCTGGTCATCATTGCATTCGGTGTTCGGATCTTGATCGCGCACCTCCGGTCGGCTGGTGATATCGGCGACCAGTTCTTTGATTGGGCCGCACAGAGTTAGGGCGCATTGCAGCATATGCGGTGCCAGATCGCCGAGCGTGCCGTTAGCATCGCCTAACAGGCGCCAGTTGCCATCGCCAGAGCCAATCGGGGCCATAAAGTCTTCGTTGTGTTCGCCTCTGAACCAGGTGATGTCCCCGATAGCGCCATCAGCGATCAGTTGACGGGCATGGGCCGTGGCCGGGGTGTTGATATAGTTGTAGCCGACCAGGTTAACGATATCCTTCGCGACCAGGGCGATTTCGGCCGCCTCTGCTGTGTTGCGTCCCAT
>Ga0307492_10000464_pt1 | contig 17256 bp, 17 predicted proteins | sample SI3LmetaG_FD_202365 | JGI IMG/M metagenome (GOLD analysis project Ga0307492, IMG submission 202365) | Sea-ice brine microbial communities from Beaufort Sea near Barrow, Alaska, United States - SI3L | ecosystem: Environmental > Aquatic > Marine > Coastal | place: USA: Alaska | collected 2017-05-06 | reverse complement strand
CATATAAACAAGGGAGAAAAATGGTGGCGTGGGGGAGACTTGAACTCCCGACCTATCGATTATGAGTCGATCGCTCTAACCAACTGAGCTACCGCGCCGTGATGACGGGAATTATGAGAGACAGACAGAGTCGTCAACCCTCAAATCAATTAAACCTCGCGCACCGCGTCAATCATGCGTTGAACGTTGTCAGGATCAGCGTCTGGTGTGATCCCGTGGCCAAGGTTGAAGATGTGCGGTCCGCCCGAAAATGCTTTAACAATTGCGCGGGTTTCATCGACCAAATTTTGGCCCCCTGTGACCATATGCGAAGATTTCAGGTTGCCTTGAACACAGCCGTCGACTTGCACGTTTTTGACGGCCCATTCTGGCGTGACTGAGTTATCAAGTGCCACGCAATCCACGCCAGTGGCCTTAGCAAACCCGATGTAGCCCTCGCCTGCTTCACGCGGGAAGCCAATGATTGGGGTGTTTGGGTGTTTGGCTTTCAGCGCAGATGTAATGCGGCGGGCTGGTTCGACCGAATATTTTTGGAACGCATCAATTGGCAAGGACCCTGCCCAGCTGTCGAATATTTTCACAACTTCAGCCCCCGCCTCGATTTGCATGGACAGATAGTCGATTGTGGCTTCAGTGATTTTATCCATCAAAGCGTCAAAAACCGCAGGCTGTTCGATCCGCAATTTATGCGCGGGTGCTTGGTCGGGTGTACCTTGACCCGCGATCATATAGGTCGCTACCGTCCACGGTGCGCCAGCAAAGCCGATCAAAGTTGTTTCCGCAGGCAACGCGCCCGAAAGGTTACGTACTGTTTGGTAGATCGGGTTCAGCGTTTCGTGGATATCCTCCACTGGGCCCAGTTTGTCTAAATCGGCCTGTGAAGTAATCGTGGACAGGCGCGGCCCCTCGCCGGTGACAAACCACAGGTCGGCCCCCAGTGCTTGAGGGATCAACAGAATGTCGGCAAACAAGATCGCCGCGTCAAAGCCATAGCGACGGATCGGTTGCAGCGTCACTTCAGTCGCAAGTTCGGGATTGTAGCATAGCGATAGAAAATCACCTGCGATGGCCCGCGTCGCTTTGTATTCGGGCAGATACCGCCCAGCTTGCCGCATCATCCAGATCGGCGGTGTCGGCAATGCTTCACCAGCAAGTGCGCGCAGAATGGTTTTGGATGAGGTCATGATCGGTATCCTTTTACAGTTGCCTGTTGGTCACGTCCCATGCCCAAATTGTCAAGAGATCGTAGGTTGTCAGGCGCAAATGACGCGCCTAGAAAGGGCGTATGAATTTCCAGCTCCCTACCCCCGCAGAACCGCTAAAAATTGGCACCCGTGGATCGCCTTTGGCCTTGGCCCAAGCCGATGAAACAAGGGTGCGCTTAATGGCAGCGTTTGATTTGCCTGAGGATGCGTTTGCGGTTGTTGTGATCACAGTGACGGGGGATGTAATCCAAGATCGCCCCTTGAAAGACATCGGCGGCAAGGGCCTATTCACACGCGAAATTGAAGAAGACCTATTGGCGGGTAAGATCGACATGGCCGTTCATTCCATGAAAGACATGCCGACACTTCAGCCCGATGGTTTGCTGCTCGACACCTATTTGCCGCGCGAAGACGTACGCGATGCGTTTATTTCACCCAAGCTAAAGTCGATCACCGAACTGGCACAGGGCGCCGTTGTGGGCACGTCCAGCCTGCGCCGTCGTGCGCAATTGTTGAACCGTCGCCCTGATTTGAACGTGGTCGAATTTCGTGGCAATGTTCAGACCCGATTGAAGAAGCTGGATGATGGCGTTGCGGAATGTACGTTCCTTGCCACCGCTGGTCTGAAACGCCTTGGCAGGTCCGATGTGCCTGCAACCCCCGTTGATCCTGACGATATGTTGCCAGCCGTGGCCCAAGGGGCCATCGGGATTGAGCGGCGCGCAGACGATGCACGTATGAAACAGATGTTGAGTGCAATCCACGACACGCCAACAGGCCAACGCCTTGCGGCGGAACGGGCGTTTTTGCAGGCATTGGATGGTTCGTGCGAGACACCCATTGCCGGCTTGGCTATTTTGGACGGCGATCAGTTGCACCTGCGCGGTGAAGTTTTGCGCCCTGACGGATCAGACGCAATTTCTGGCGAACGCCGTGGGCCAATTGCTGATGGCGCAAAGATGGGTATCGATTTGGCACAAGAGCTGTTGGATCGTGCGGGCGAAGGCTTTTTTGATTGGCATACTACCTGATACTTTGACGTCGTGTTTCCCTTGACCTGACAGCGGCTGATCGGTGACCCTTTCGATAGGAGAACTGCTATGACCCCTGGAAAGACCTATTTATCAAGTGACGAGATAAGACCGCTGGCGCAACGGTCGGATATTATGGGCTTTTGGTTGGTCCTACATTGCTGGTTAGTTATTGGCTTTGCTATTGCCCTGTTTGCCCTGTGGCCAAATCCTTTGACCTTTGTCTTGGCTGTCGTCTTTATCGGATCACGGCAATTGGGGTTGGCAATTCTGATGCATGAAGCAGCCCATGTCGCCTTGTTCAGAACACGCGCAGTTAATGAATTTTCAGGGGAGTGGCTGTGCGGACGTCCCATCATGGCCGAGCTGTTGGCTTACCGCCATTATCATCTGACCCATCATCGTTTCACACAAACCGACAAAGATCCCGATCTGGCATTGTCTGCGAAATTTCCGACGTCTCATGCATCGATCCGCCGTAAGTTTCTGCGTGATTTGTCTGGACAGACAGGCGTGAAGTTATTGGTTCATCAGGTTTTAACGGCCATTCGTTTGGCAGGTGATGATGATGCAATTGATGCCGCCAAAACCGACGCGGCGCAGGCGTTCAAATCGACGGACCTATTCAAGTCACTCGCCGTCTTTGGAGCGATTGGTTTAACCATCAGTCTGATCGGCGATTGGTGGTGGGGGCTGGCGTTTTGGGTGTTGCCATATCTGACGTGGTTCCAGTTTGTTTTGCGCGTGCGCAACATCGCAGAACATGGCGCAACAGAAGCTTCGGAAAACCCGCTTCAGAATGTGCGCACCACACACGCCAATTGGATCGCACGTGCGCTGGTTGCGCCCTATTGGGTCAACTATCACCTAGAACATCACATGGTTATGCATGTGCCGTGCTGGAAGCTGCCAGCGATGCACAGGGTTCTGCTGGGCAAAGGTTTGGGATCACAGATGCGGATCGCTAAAGGGTATGGTCCAGCGATGGCTGAGGCGGGTTGGGGCCGTCGTTAAACCCACTTGGCCAAAGGTGGCAGGCTCATCAATACCGCGTTCGCGTCATGCCCTGTTTCAAGCCCGAATTTAGTCCCACGGTCATACACCAAATTGTATTCCGCATAGAGGCCACGATGGATCAATTGCGCGTCTTTGTCGCCATCATCCCACGTTTGCGTTCTGCGTTTCTCAACAAGCGGAACATAGGCTGGTAAAAAGGCGCGGCCGATATCTTGGGTCAGTGCGAAATCCGCTGCCCAGTCACCCGTGCTGCGATCATCCATAAAGATGCCGCCCACACCACGGGCACGGTTGCGGTGCGGGATATAAAAATATTCGTCCGCCCATTTTTTCAATTCGGGGTACAAATCTGCGCCATGTGGGTCGAGGTGCTGTTTTTGCTGCGCGTGAAAGTGGGCTGTGTCCTCAGCATACTCGATGCAGGGATTAAGGTCAGACCCGCCACCAAACCACCACGCATGAGGCGTCCAGAACATACGGGTGTTCATATGAACCGCAGGGGCATGTGGGTTTTGCATGTGGGCCACAAGGCTAATGCCAGACGCCCAAAACCGTGGATCATCTTTCATCCCCGGAATGCCTTTGCGCGCGGCCATCGCGTTTTGGGCGCGTTCGCCCAAAGTGCCATAGACAGTCGAAATGTTGACTCCAACCTTTTCAAACACCCGGCCGCCACGCATGACGCTCATCAATCCACCACCTGCATCGGACCCATCATCGGATGTACGTGTGGTTTCTGACACCTCAAAACGACCTGCGGGCGCGTCTGACATTGGGCCCGTATCGTGGGTTGCTTCGAGCCCTTCAAACGCGGTGACGATCTGGTCACGCAAGGTGCGAAACCATGCAGCGGCTTGTGATTTCTCTGTGTCAAAGGTGGCGGTCTGATTGTCGGTCATGTCACGATCTTTCAGTGCTGTTTCTTGCGCCCGCTAATGTGCAGGAGCGGCTACAGAATCCAACAGACTACGCCCGCCGTCAACTGTGACAACTTCGCCCGTCATAAATGCTGAAGCATCTGAGGCTAGGAATTGCACAGCATCAACCAACTCACCCGGACCCGCAACACGGCCCAAGGGCGTCTTTTCCTCGATCTCGTCGCGCCATTCTGAATTTTCGATCATGGATGATTTTAGCGATGCCGACATCACAGACCCAAAGGCAATTGCATTCACCCTGATCCGCTGCGGGGCAAGCGCCAAAGCCATCGACCGCGTCATCTGCTCCATCGCGGCGGAAGCGATGGAATATCCCATCAGTTCAGGCCGCGTGCTACGTGCCGCGATTGAACTAAGATTAACGATTGTCCCGACGGGGCCTTCGGTCTGATCTGCAGATTGTTTGATCATGCGTTTGGCAACTTGCTGCGACAGGCGCAGGCTTGTCATCATGTTCTGCTCAAGCAGCACCTCGACCGAGGTATCCTCAACATCCAACACATCCGTCGTCATCACCTGACGCGAGGCGTTGATCAAAATGTCGACTTGATCAAAGGCATCTATGGTTGCTGAGATAAGGTTGGCGATTGTCAGGCGTTGGCGCAGATCACCAGCAAAGTAGCGCATGTTACCTTCGTCCAAATGCGGACCCAGCTCTTCTTTAAGACGCGCCTCGTCCATATCGGCGCACATTACGTTGGCACCACGGTCGGCAAAGTTACGCGCGATGGACAGGCCAATGCCATTGGCAGCACCCGTCACAATCGCTGTCTTACCGGAAATAGAAAATGACATGGTTTTGGTCCTTGTCGGTTTAGGCGCGTTTGCGCAAAGGTCTTGCCGCGTGGAACAGTTTGAACCGCGCATCGCCGCCCAAATCAGTCACCTTGCCAAAATTGGCATTCAGGCTTTCTTCATAAGGCAAATGGCGGTTCGCGACCATCCATAGCTGGCCAGAGTTGGCCAAGATCCGCGCAGCCGTGGCCACAAATGCCTGACCCAACGACGGTTCGGCGGCACGGCTAACATGGAACGGAGGATTCATAATCACCGTATCAATACGCCCTTTAGGGGCCCATTTCGTTGCATCAGCCCAGTGGTGCTGTGCGCGTTCATCCGTGATGTTTCGTTTGGCACATTCCAGCGCCATGTACCCTGCTTCGACCAGATGCAATTCGTTGATATCACGGGTCAATGCGTGGGCAGACAGATAACCCCAGCCCGCGCCCAAATCGGCAACGTTCTTGCCTAACTTTACGGGCAACGCCTGTGCTAACAATTCTGAACCTGCATCCACACCATCAGCAGAAAATACACCCGGTGCGGTCCAGAAGCCACCATCCGTCAAAGCGGGATGCTCCATCCAATCCTCAAGCCCGTCGTGACTGTTGATCCAAAACAATTTTCCATGCGCCTTAGAAATGGTCGACGATACGTCAGCCCGTTGGCGCAAGGATTTGAAAATACTGTCGACGCCATCCGTCTTTTGGCCGTCGATGATGATTGGGCCGTCGGTGCAAGCCGCGGCTTGTGCAACCAGCGCACGCGCTTCGGATTTGGCACGTGGCAGGCAGATAACTGAAAGGACATACCGTTCAGAGGGTTGCACAGCACAGGCAAACCCTGCGGCCTTGAACGCGTCATAAGCGGGGCGAAACGGTTGGATCACCTCGCACTGCGCTTGGGGCAAGCCACGCAGATTGGCATCTATTGCGGGGTGGAAAACAGCGATACGGCCCTCAGGTACGGTCAGTCCGCCCGTTTCCAAGGCCAAAGGCAAGCGATCACCAATCATAAAATTATTCTTCTTTTTCCATAGTGCATTGCAGCGGATGCTGGTTTTGACGTGCGGCATCCATCACTTGGGCCACCTTTGTTTCAGCTATTTCGTGGCTAAAGACGCCAACAACGGCCAAGCCTTTTTCATGTACGGTCAACATTATCTCAAACGCTTGGGTATGATTGACGCCAAAAAACCGTTCCAAAACCATAACCACGAATTCCATCGGCGTGAAATCATCGTTCAACAACATGACCTTATACAGCGGTGGCCGCTTTGTTTTGGGCTTCGTTTCGGTGATGACAGCGGTATCGCCACCGTTATCACGTTTGTCCGACATCATGTATAAGTCTTTGGTCATTGCCACTCCGGCTATAGAATCCATTGGTAGGCATTCAGATGCTCTATATAACGTGCAAGCGGTTTGAGAAAAGAGGCAGCGAACAACATGTCATCAAAGGTAACAACTATTGGCTTTGATGCCGATGATACACTTTGGCACAACGCGCGGTTTTTTCAGCTGACTCAAGCGCGGTTTGCGTCGATTTTGGCCCCGCACTGTGACGTGCCTGATTTGATGGACGCGTTGTTGCAAGCAGAGAAGCGCAACATCGGGCAGTATGGGTTCGGCATCAAAGGTTTCGTTTTGTCGATGATCGAAACGGCGCTGGATGTCACCAAGCACCAAGTACCGGGCAAAGTGATTGCAGAGCTGATTGACGCTGGCAAAGAGATGCTGGCCCATCCTATAGAATTGTTGCCCTTTGCGGCTGAGGCCGTCGAAGCGGCGCGCAGTTGCGGACTGGCGGTACTGATCACGAAGGGTGATCTGCTGGATCAGGAACGTAAGCTGGCCCAATCCGGTCTGGGTGACTTGTTTGATGGTGTAGAAATTGTTTCGGCCAAGATCCCTTCAGTTTACACCCGCATCTTTGATCAACATGGTACGGGTGCCGCGCAGGGGATGATGATCGGCAATTCGATGAAGTCGGACGTGAATCCGATGCTTGATGCTGGTGGTTGGGGCATTTACGTGCCGCATGGCCAACATTGGGAGATCGAACACGCCGAACCGCAACTGGGTCATCCGCGCTATAAAGAGATCAAAAACCTTGGTGCGCTACCCAGCTTAATACCCAAAATACTACAGGATTAGCGATGCCACATGCGGAACTGAAGTATTCAAACGATCTGACTCTTGATGCAAAAGCTATTTTGACAGCGATCGAGGGTGTAATCCAAGATCATGATGCAGGTGCCGGCGATTGCAAAGGTCGCGCTTATCCAGCCGACGAATTTCACCACACACATGTAATTGTAGAAGTTTCGATGTTACCCAAAGCCCATCGCGATCAGGTATTTATGGGTGCGTTAAGTGCTGATTTGGAAATCGCAATCAAGACCCACTTATTCCAGCCATGCTTCTTCTCCCTGATGATTTCGTTTTCGTCCAAAACCTACGTTACAAATTACTTCGAACCGTAGACCAACGCCGAACACATTTTTCGCCACATTCTTGACACAATGGCCTCTCTAGCGGTGAAATTAGCATCTTCCGCTAGATGTATGATTTGAAAATGACACCTTCCTGCCTAGTCATTGATTCTATGGGTTTATCGAAAATCACATTTATGTTAGCTTGCAAGCAATAATAATAAGGTCAGCCAGAAATTGGCGACCACTGAGGCAGAAAAAGGCAGATTTATCGTGAAGGTTTGGCGTATTCAGCCAGCCCGTTTTGGGCTGTTGATCATCGCGGCAGTGTGGATGCTTGTGGTTTTACCACTTAGCGTCTCAGCCGCCCCTTATGCAGCATATGTAATTGATGCGCGAACCGGCGAAGTTTTGCACGCACGCAATGCCGACACCCGATTGCATCCCGCATCTTTGACCAAAATGATGACCCTTTATCTGGCGTTTGAAGCCATCGAAAAGGGTGAGATTTCATTGGACACGATGGTCACCATCTCAAAAAATGCAGCCGCTGAACCCCCCTCAAAACTGGGCTTACAGTCTGGCCAAAAAATCGCGATGCGTTATTTGATCCGCGCAGCTTCGGTCAAATCCGCAAACGACGCCGCCACGGCCATTGGTGAAGCATTGTCAGGTTCCGAGGCACGTTTTGCCCGTCGTATGACCCGCACAGCCAAAGCCTTGGGCATGTCACGCACAACGTTCAAAAACGCGCACGGTCTGACCGAAAAAGGCCACATGTCCACTGCCCATGACATGACCATTCTAGGTCGCCATATTCTGTATGATTACCCGCAGTATTATAACCTGTTTTCTCGCCGTACGACTGACGCTGGTGTGCGCGAAGTGGCCAATACCAACCGTCGCTTGCTTGCCTCTTACAAAGGCGCTGATGGCATCAAAACAGGTTACACACGCGCCGCCGGTTCAAACCTTGTGGCTTCCGCTGAGCGTGGCAACGAACGTATCATAGCAACAGTATTTGGCGGTAAATCTTCGGCGTCTCGAAACGCCAAAGTGGCTGAGTTGTTGGACCTTGGCTTCCGCCGCGCCCCATCCAATGCACGCCTTCGTAAACCCAACGCCCCTGCTTATGTGGCTGAAACTGTGCCAAGTGGTGCAGGTAAAACCATTCGCCTGAATGTAGCTGTTAAAACCAGCATTAGACCACAGGCGCGCCCAAAGTCCGCCGCCGCACCTAAGACAGAAACCAGCATTTTACCCGCTGATATCAATACCGCGCTTGCCATCGCACAGGCTGAAGCCCCAGCACCTAAGATCGAAAACATCCAACAGATTTCGGCAGTTTCTAACCGTCCTGCAGCACGACCCAAGAATTTAGTGCTGGCCCGCGCAGCCCCGAAGGCCGAAGTCATCACACGGATTTCCACGTCTGGTGGCCGTCACTGGGGTGTCAATGTTGGGCGCTATACCAGCCGCTACAAAGCTGAACGCGTTTTGCTAAAAACCGCGCTGGCCGAGATGGCTACACTGGACGGCTCACTGCGAAAGGTTGTGCGGAGCAGCCGCGGATTTGACGCGAATTTCTTGGGCATGACCCGCGAGACTGCGGACCTTGCCTGCCGTCGCCTTAAGGCCCGCAATGTTACGTGCTTTATGGTTGGCCCTTAAACGTCCAACTTTGACCCGGTGCCTATCATTTGTGGCATGGGCACTGGATCGTCCGCATCCACATGTGACGGGAAGCTGCTAAGCAGGATGCCCTACCGCATCCGCGCATCTGTGATTGAACTATAGCTCCAATCAAATCGCGGATTGGGCCACCCAAACGTTCAAGCCCTGAGACAAAGGCAAGGATCACGCCAACCTCGATCTCGCCTTGGATTGCCAAATAGCCACCGTAAGCAATACCCCCAAACGGCCCCATCGCGATCAACAGGTTGTTGATGGTTTGCATAATGTTCTTGGTCATCAAGAATTTGGTCCGGATGCGAAGGATCGTATCTGTCAGCTCGGTAAAAGCTGCTGGTGGTTCCTGCTCCAACAATTCTTCTTCGGCTTGATCAACGATGAAATTACCCAGTTCACGCATTTTCAACGCCTTCTTCCCCGCCAAGCGGTTCATGCGTGCCTGAAAGATTGGGACAACAATGAACTGCGGGTAATACAGGGCCAATGCGATCGCAGCCACCAGTGGCTCAATATAGAAATATACCCCAAGACTGTGATCAACGTTCCGATCTGCAACAGTAGTCCAGAGATAGCAGAACCCGCGAAGCCACCCTGCTTTTCCACTTCGTTGTATAACATCGAGACAACTGCCCCCTCGTCCACAACGTCTTCGCCATCAGCGCTGGCCTTGATCTTGCAGGGCGGTGTAATTGTGTAGATACAATAAAAACCGAGCTCCGTAGGGTGTGAACGATCTGGGCCGATATCAGCTCGCGTTGAATACGCATGGCCAGCTTGATGCCCACCCCTAACAACAAGGCACCAACATAAAGCGTAACCAGCCAGATCAGTAAATCGATATCTTTGTTCGCCACCGCATCATCTAGCAAACGGCGCTGTAGTTCTAGCGGGATCGGGGCCAGTGGCAGCAGCGCCAAGGTCATCAAGATCACAACGACCTGTTTCTTTTGGGAATACCGGAAAATATAACGGTACACGGATTGCGGCATCGCGCCCATAATTGGGCTCTCATTCTAATTGAACAAAAGGTGCCACGTAGTTGGCGTTAATGCAAACCCGAACGCACAATTCACTTTGAAGTGAAGTTACGGCTAATGCGTTGCTTTCAGCAATTGGCGGGTGTATTCCGTTTGTGGGTTTTCAAACAAATCCGTCGCAGTGCCTTGTTCGATCACATCACCTTGTTTCATCACAATGATCTTGTGTGACATCGCGCGGATCACATTAAGATCGTGACTGATGAACAAATACGCCAGCCCATATTTCTGTTGTAGATCGCGCAGCAGTTCCACAATCTGCACTTGAACCGTCATATCAAGCGCCGACGTTGGTTCATCCAAAACCAACAGCTTAGGCCGTAAAACCATCGCGCGTGCAATCGCAATACGCTGGCGTTGCCCACCAGAAAATTCGTGCGGATACCGATCCATCGTTGCGGGATCAAGGCCGGTTTCAGCCATGACCTCAGCAACTAGATCGCGTTGATTCCGTTCCGGATCAATCTTGTGGATCGTCAGGCCTTCCCCAATGATCTGGGCGCAGGTCATACGTGGGCTAAGGCTGCCAAAGGGGTCTTGGAACACGATTTGCATGTCTTTGCGTAGGTGGCGCAGCTGCTTGGTGCTCCAACTGCGAATGTCTTGACCGTTGTAAGTGATGCCACCCTCAGAGGCGATCAGACGCATGATCGCCAGCGCCATCGTTGTCTTGCCTGACCCGCTTTCACCCACGATACCCAACGTCTCCCCGGCCCGCACGGACATGGACGACGCATTGACCGCTTTGACGTGACCAACAGTGCGACGTAACAACCCGCCATAGATTGGGAACCAGATTTTCAGCTTGTCCGTTTCGACCACAACTGGGGCATCTTCCGCCACAGGTAGGGGCTGCCCACTTGGTTCCGCGCTAAGCAGCTTGATGGTGTAGGGATGCTGGGGATTGGCAAATAGTTCCGCCGTTGGTCCGCTTTCAACCACCTCGCCCTGCTGCATAACAAACACGCGGTCCGCGATACGCCGCACGATTGCAAGGTTATGGGTGATGAACAAAAGGCCCATGCCTTCATCGTCTTTTAGGTCTTTCAACAGATCAAGAATTTGTGCCTGAATGGTCACGTCTAAAGCGGTTGTTGGTTCGTCTGCGATCAGAATGTCCGGTTTATTGGCCAAAGCCATCGCGATCATCACGCGTTGACGCTGACCGCCAGAAAGCTGGTGCGGGTAGCTGCCCAAACGGGTTTCGGCGTCCCGGATCCCGACCTTTTCAAGCAGTTCCAACACACGACTACGGGCTTGCGATCCAATGATCCCTTGGTGCAGCGCAAGGCTTTCGGCCAATTGCTTTTCGATGGTGTGCAGCGGATTCAGCGAAGACATCGGTTCTTGGAAGATAAAGCTGATGTCATTACCACGGACCTGGCGCAGCAAGCGTTCATCAGCACCGATCAATTCCTGACCGTCGTATTTGACGGATCCCGTCACCTCCGCGCTGTCACCCAAAAGCGAAACGGTAGACAAGGCAGATACGGATTTACCAGATCCAGATTCCCCAACCAAAGCCACAACTTCACCGCGGTTCACAGTAAAGCTGACCCCGCGCACAGCTTGAGTGACAGCCCCGTCTTGGCGAAAACCCACGTTCAGGTTTTGCACCTCTAAAAGTGCGGACAGTGGCTCGGGAATTAGCCCAGTCATTGAAATGTCTTTCGTGGGTCAAAGGCGTCGCGGATACCCTCGAAAATAAAAACCAGCAGGGACAGCATCACTGCAAAGGTCCCGAAGGCGGTGAAGGCCAACCAAGGCGCTTGAAGGTTCTGTTTAGCCTGTAACGTCAACTCGCCCAATGACGGTGCAGAAGACGGCAGGCCAAAGCCAAGATAATCAAGGATCGCAAGGGTCGAAATTGTACCGGTGATGATAAACGGCAGCATCGTCAGCGTCGCGACCATCGCGTTTGGCAACATATGGCGGAACATGATGGTGACATTGCCCACCCCCAACGCGCGGGCGGCACGGACATATTCAAGGTTACGCGCGCGCAGGAATTCAGCGCGCACAACGCCGACAAGTCCAGTCCACGAGAACAGCACAAGAAGGAACACAAGCAACCAGAAACTACGCCCAAGGATCGCGAACATAATGATGATCACGTAGATGACGGGAATGGCAGACCATACTTCGATCACCCTTTGAAAAATCAAGTCGGTCAAGCCGCCGAAGAACCCTTGGACTGCACCTGCCACGACACCGATAAGGGTGGCCGTTCCTGTAACCATCAACGTGAACAATATCGACAGTCGGAAGCCATGGATCACACGGGCCATAACGTCACGTTTGGTCCCATCCGTACCCAACCAGTTCTGCGCATTGGGCGGCAATGGGGCAGCACCGGGACGTTCAACGGCTGTGTCGAATGAATAGGGAATAAGCGGCCAAATGGTCCAACCTTTGATGATTGGTATCCCGTCAACTACGCCATCTGCGCTGTCTTCGATCACACCTTCCGGGTCGTCAAAACAAATATCGAGGCCGCCTGAAACGATCAAACATTCCACTTCTGGATCGCGGTAAACCGCTTCGGTTTGGAAGTCGCCCCCAAATTCGGTCTCGGGGTAGAAATTCCAGATCGGTGTGTAGAAACTGTTTTGATACCGCACGAGGATAGGTTTGTCGTATGCAAGAAATTCAGCACACAAGCTTAGACCAAACAAAATCGCGAAGATGATCATCGACCAATAGGCGCGTTTGTTACGCCTAAAATTGCGCCAACGGCGTTGGTTCAGGGGGGACATAGCCATCAGCCTTCCCTCTTCTCAAAATCAATGCGCGGATCAACCAGAACGTACATCAGATCGGACAAGATCGCCACCAACAGGCCCATAAGACCAAAGATATAGAGCGTCCCAAACACAATTGGGTAATCACGCGCCACGGCGGCCTCAAACCCCAAACGACCCAGCCCATCTAGGGAAAAAATCGTTTCAATAATCAGTGAGCCACCAAAGAAAACCGAGATGAATAGACTGGGGAAACCCGCGATCACAATCAACATAGCATTGCGAAAAACGTGGCCATAAAGCACTTGGCGTTCGTTCAGACCCTTAGCTTTTGCGGTCACAACATACAGCTTCTTAATCTCATCCAAAAAGCTGTTCTTGGTCAGTAATGTGAGGGTCGCAAAGCCCCCAATTGTGCCTGCCAAAACGGGCAAAGCGATATGCCAGAAATAATCCAGCACTTTGCCAATCGCGGTAAGATCGTCGAAGTTATCAGATGTCAGGCCCCGCAACGGGAACCACTGGAAGTAACTGCCGCCCGCAAACAAAACCAACAACATGATCGCAAACAAGAAGCTGGGGATCGCGTAGGCTGCGATGATGAACGCACTGGTCCATGTATCGAAACGGGACCCGTCGTGCACCGCTTTACGAATGCCAAGTGGTATCGAAATTGCATAGGCAATCAGCGTCGACCACAGACCCAACGTGATCGAAACGGGCAGCTTTTCTTTGACCAGATCAATCACAGAAATCGACCTGAAATAGCTTTCTCCAAAATCAAAGCGTATGTAGTTCCAAACCATATTCACAAACCGTTGGAGCGGTGGCTTGTCGAAACCAAACTCTTTCTCCAGCTCTTTTATAAACTCAGGCGGTAGGCCACGTGCACCGATATATTGACTGTCAGAACCCGTGCTTAACTCATCCACGCCCGCATCATTACTTCCGCCTGTAAACCCGCTCAGTACGTCGCCTTGGCCCTGCGCGCGCGCAATGGCCTGTTCAACTGGTCCGCCCGGCACAAACTGCACCATAGCAAAATTGACCAGTAAAATTCCAAGCAACGTAGGGATGATCAGCAGAAGCCGTCGGAATATATATGCGCTCACTGGGCAATCACCTCAGCGCACCAGCGTCGCGCAATGCAGCCGCCTTGTCTGCGTCGTACCACCAAAAATCTAGGTACCCAAGCGCATAGGCAGGCAAGTTTTCAGGATACCCATACTGGTCATAATAGGCGACCCAATGTTCGGCTTTGTACCACAAGGGGATCATAATAAATTCGTGACGCAGTACGCGATCCAAAGCCATTAACGCAGCCTCTTCGTCAACACGTTTGGTCGCTTGCAATGATGCCTCGATGATCGTGTCGACCAGCGGGCTCGCCAAGCCTGCTGGGTTGAACAAAGAGAATTCGGCGGCTTCGGATCCATAACGCTGGAAAAGACCAGTGCCCGTGCCCAAGAACGCCGCGTAGCTATCATAAACCAGGTCATAATCACGATCCCGCTCGCGCGAGGTGTACTGTGAAGAATCAACTTTCTCCAAACTGATATCGACGCCCAGCGCTTTCACGTTACTGATGAAATTCTCCATGACGCCGCTAAGGGTTGCCGGAGAACTTGAGTTAAAAAGGAAGTTCAGCGTTAGCTTTTCGCCAGTTGCATTGCGGCGAACACCATCGTCGCCAACCATCCAACCGGCATCACTCAACAACTTGGACGCTTTGCGGACGTTGCGACGATCCAACAACCGGTCGGGGCTAGAGGTGTGAGGCATCTGAATTTGGTCGCTCAGCAGTTTACTCGGGACTAGATCGCCCAAGGATTGAAGGAACGCTAACTCGGCCCCCTTCGGAACGCCCGTCGCCATCAAGGGAGTGTCTTGGGTAAAGGACGCACGTTGTTTGAACAGGCCATATTGTAAGGATTCATTGGTCCACTCAAAGTTAAAAGCCAGCGCGATAGCTTCGCGCACCCTGCGATCTTTCAGAACGTCTTTGCCCAAATTGAACACGATTCCGGAAGGCGTTGGGGGGGACCCATCTGGCAAGCTTTCTTTGATGATTTGACCATCTTCCACCTTAGAAAACCCGTAGGACGCTGCCCATTTCTTGGAATCATTTTCTACACGGATGGTGTACACGCCAGCTTTAAATGCCTCAAAAGCGGCCGTGTCGTCACCGAAGTATTCGATGCGAATCTCGTCAAAGTTGTTGCGGCCCTTATTGAAAGGTAAATCATTGCCCCAATAATCGGGGTTACGCTTGTATACGATGCGGCGGTTCACATCGACAGTATCGATGACGTAGGCACCGGAACCGGGTGAGACGTCCAACCGGCTTTCGTTCAAACTTGCGCCAGTTTCCTCGTACCACTTCTTTGACCACGCGGGCACAAATCCGACTTGGTCAATCAAGCTGCGGCGTGAAATGCCTTCGGTAAAGTAAAATTTGATGGTGTGATCATCAAGAACCTCAACCTTGGGAATCCTTTTGCGGACGGCATCGGCGTAGGATTTCAGCCCCTCGTCGAGCAACAGATTGTGGCTAAACGCAATGTCATGTGCCGTGACCGGTGACCCGTCAGAAAACTTTGCCTCGGGGCGCATGCGAAAGATGACCCAATTGCGTCCTTTGTCATATTCGATGTTCTTAGCCAGCAGGCCATAGTATTCAGCATGAACATCCGCAGGTGCTGCAGTGCTGTTAACACCCTCTCCCAACAGGCTTTCATACATCACAGTGGACAAAGCGCCCGAACGACCCTTGCGCGTGTAAGGATGCATTGAATCAAATGTGCCAACGGTACCAACCGCAATCTCGCCACCCTTTGGGGCATTTGGATTGACGTAATCAAAATGTGGGTAATCAACTGGGTAGGTCAAGTCGCCATAGAACGAATACCCGTGGGTCTCGATCGTCTTTTCTTCGGCACGTGACATGCTCGCAATCAGACTGCCGACAATCAACGCCAAAACTCCCAACGTCCAAAGTACAGGTCGCAAGTCGACAGTCTTGGCTTTGGTACGTGTTTTGGGTTGGGACATGTGGCTGATCCTCTTCATATATTTTTGTCACGATACGACAGATATAACGTGCTCACGCTAAAGGGCCAGCATCGTTACATTCAAGTTTAGAATGCGTGAACAGAGGGTTAATCGACCGCTCGATACGAATTTGGTCAAATTAGACGTGCCATCGGGCAAGAAAAAGGCCGCATGCGCGAAGCATACGGCCAAAATTCAACAAACTCAGACAACTATTAGCTGCCGATACTTTTCAAATACGCAATCACATTTGCGCGGTCCTGTGGCTTTTTCAAACCAGCAAAGCCCATTGTTGTACCAGGCGCATACTCTTTTGGTTTTGTCAGGAAGCCGTCCAAACGCTCAGGCGTCCATTCGCCCCCCATGCCGCTCAACACACCAGAATAACCAAATCCATCGGCAGCCGCGACGTCACGACCCACAACACCGAACAGGTACGGGCCAGTGCTGTTCTTCCCAGCTTCCAATTTGTGGCAAGCGCCACATTTCTTAAATACTTTAGCGCCCTTCGCTATGTCCGCAGAAGCCATCATCTCTTCCATGCTGACTTCAGCAACTTCTTCAACTGCAACGTCATCACCTTCAACTTCGATGACGTATGCCGCCTCACCATGGCTATCCATGTGGTAAATTTCTTCAGCCGCCCACTTGCCCAGTAAAAGGATAAGGAGCGCGCCAAAGAGGCCGCCGCCAATTTTTGTAAGTGTCATCGTATCGAACATAGGTCATGCGTCCATATCTGTGGGTTTGGCGCGTATCTATTGGTTCCATTTGGCTCTGTCTAGGTGTAGTTACCGCGACCAATCGCCCTGTTTCGTAAAATTGGGCCTATCTGACGTTCAAGGACCACGCATAATGACACAGCGCATCGCCTTTCAAGGAGACTTGGGTGCCTATAGCCACGAAGCCTGCCTAAAAGCACGCCCCGACGCACAGCCCGTGCCATGTTTGGGATTCGAGGACGTATTTGATGCCGTGCGCAGTGGAAAAGCTGATCTGGCTATGCTGCCTGTCGAGAACACGACCTATGGCCGCGTTGCAGATATCCATCGCCTTTTGCCAGAAAGCGGCCTGCATATCATTGATGAAGAATTCATTCGTGTGCGGATTAGTTTGATGGCCACTCGCGGACAAACTTTGAATCAGATTAAACATGTCCGTGCGCATATGGTGCTGATCCCCCAGGCGCGGGCGTTCTTGGACGCAAACGGTATCACCTCTGAAACAGCCGTGGACAGCGCGGGTGCCGCCGCAGAGATCGCTTCCAATGGTGAAATGGGGGTTGGTGCGCTTGCGTCATCAGTTGCTGCGCACATTCACGATATGGATA
>Ga0307492_10000463_pt1 | contig 17257 bp, 15 predicted proteins | sample SI3LmetaG_FD_202365 | JGI IMG/M metagenome (GOLD analysis project Ga0307492, IMG submission 202365) | Sea-ice brine microbial communities from Beaufort Sea near Barrow, Alaska, United States - SI3L | ecosystem: Environmental > Aquatic > Marine > Coastal | place: USA: Alaska | collected 2017-05-06 | reverse complement strand
GTGAGGCCAGTCCCAAGTCGATCCGGCCCATATTGTGAAAAATCATCCCAACGGCCAAATCCTCGGCCGAATAGCGCCCGGCATCGGCGGCCATGGCACGGCTGGCTTGGCCGACCTGTTCATCGCCCAGCAACTGCAACATTCGACCGATGCCGCTGTGGTAGGCCTGGACCAGCAAGAGCGAGTAGAGGCGTTCGCGTTTTTCCCGGGGCAGGGCGCCGAAGCGGGCGTCGAAGGCCGGCCTGAGGTTGCGGTCATTCTGCTGATAGAGCCTGACCACGCAGTCTACCTGAGCCATGCGATGCAGGTGAAAGCGCGGCGCAATTTCACAATCGGACAATACTTCCGGGCGCAATTGCATCAGGCCGACGGCCTGGGCATTGGAAAAACTGCGTTTCTGGGCGCCACTTTCGATAATAATCTGCCCCAGCAAAGCTGTTATCACTGCTTTTGAGGCGACATAGCCTTGACGCCTTGCCTTATCCTCGAACACCAGCTGGACCAGATCGACCAGCGGAATAGGCTGCTCCTTTGAACCGGCTACCATTGAATCCCAGGTGCCCCAGACCCGGTCTTCGCGCTCGGTACCGAGCAGCCTGGCCAGCGCACCGGCCAGATTGACGTGTGGTTGGTCGCAGCCTAGGGCAAAGGGGTAACCTATTTCCAAATGACTGCCACCGATCCAACGATGCACCCGTTGTTCGTCGAACAGCTGAGCGCGCACCGCATTGAGTCGGTCTTGGTTCAAGTCAACGCTAGCGGCATTGTCGAACCAGGTTAAAAAATTGCCGCGCTGATCGAACAGTATATGGCGCTCTGGCACCGCACAGTAACTCTGCTCGAGTAAGACCCAACGGCGAATCGTCGATAGGTTGTTATAGAGGCCGGCGCTGAACACATAAGGGGTGTCCCGAATGACCGTCAACCAGGGCGGGCTCTGCGTCTGGGCCGCAGCGCCCCCGGCAATCGCCAGCCACAGCCACAGGGAACCCCAGGCGAGGCGCCAGGCCCGTCTTGTTGTGCTCAGTGGCTGTCGAATAGTGGCCAGATGTAACCTCATAGCGTGAATTGGAACCTGCAAGTGACCGGGCCAAAAGTGTACCCAAGGGTAATTCTAGCGCAGGGAGAATCGACTATACAGTCGATCGGCGGCACCCGCTCTACCAGATGGCTATATTCTGCTACGATGCGGTTTTTAAATTAGGTGCCTTACTCGTGTCCCGAGCCATTTGCCGCCAGTGTCAGTACCCACAGGCCACCTGCATCTGTGCACAGGTTACCATTATGTACTGTGCGACGGCGATCGACATCTTGCAGCACCCATCGGAAACGCGGGTGGCCAAGAACACCGCCCGAATCTGTAAGCTTTGCCTGCCGCAGACACAAATTTGGCTCGGTGAAGGCGCAGATGATTTTCGCCAACTGCGCGCCGAGCTGGCAACGGAGGCTCGGCCGGTTTGGCTGTTGTATCCGGGTGAGGCGGCCCAGTCCTTTGCTCAACTGATAGAAGCAGTGCAACCGCAGGTTGGCGTGCGCTTACTATTAGTGGATGCAACTTGGAAAAAGGCCTACAAGATGTGGCAGCTCAATCCCTGGCTCGAATGCTTGCCCCAGGTCAGTTTGAGCCATCTGGCGTCCAACTACCGAATTCGCAAGAGCCCTAAAAAGCACTATCTGTCGACTTTGGAAGCCTTGGGTTACAGTTTGACGGAGCTCGAGCCCGGGCTCGATACGCGGCCGTTGTTTCAGGCTTTCAATGCCATGCAGGCCCATTTCCAAGGCTACAGCAGTGACCGGAGCAACAGTGACCGGAATCACAATGACCGGAGCAACAATGACCGGAGCAACAATGACCGGAGCAACAATGACAGGAGCAACAATGACCGGAGCAACAACAGCGACAGACACTCGCTGCTCGATAGCTCACAGGATTAGCCAGTCGAGCCTCACCGGCGCGGAGGCAATTGATCCCAATGTTCGAGGGTGTCAACGTCTTGATACCAGGGTGCCTTCGAGTCCCAATAGATGTGACCGCGCGGCAGTACCATGGGATCCTCATCGAGGCTGCCGGCCGGGACCACTACATTGCGCCCACCCTGGACCAACCAGGGCAAGGACGAGCCGCAGGTCTTACAGAAACAGGAGCCATAATACTTGGCATCGGGCAGCTCGAAGGTCGCCACATTGGCTTCGCCCATGAGCCAACGGAACTGCGCCGGGGCGACAAACAGACTCGACGCATGAGCACTGCCGGTCACCTTACGACAACGACTGCAGTGGCAATATTGGAATAGGCTGACCGGCGGATCGATCTCATAAGCAACGGTGCCGCACAAACAACTGCCTTTCATCTGGTACTCCTCAACATTTATGCACACTGCGCCGACAGTAGGTCCCTACCGGCCCTTATTTGGGCCGAAAGAAATCGTTCTGATCCGAATTGGCTTTATCGTCGTCCAATGCCTCTAGCGACAGTTCGCTAAAATGGCTTGGCGCTGGCCCCGGCGCCGGCGCTTCGACCGGCGCGGGTTCAGTCACCACCGGCGGTTCGGCGGCGCCCAACTTAATGCGCAGGCGCAGGTTATTGGGCGCATCGGAATTGGCGATGGCATCATCGTAGGTTATTCTGTTGGCGCGATACAGCTCGTATAGGGCTGCGTCAAAGGTGCGCATGCCGAGGTTTTCGGATTTTTCCATAATCGCCTTGATGTCGACAAAACGATTTTTCAGGATCAATTCCTGGATGGTCTTGGTGCCGAGCAGTACTTCCACTGCGGCACAGCGTTTTTTGTCAACGGTCGGTACCAAACGCTGCGACACGATGGCGCGCATATTTTGTGACAGGGCAAGTAACAACTGGGGTTGCCGATCCTCTGGGAACATATTAATAATTCGTTCCAAGGCTTGGTTGGCGTTGTTGGCATGCAGTGTGGAGATAGCTAGATGACCGGTCTCGGCAAATTCCAGCGCATGTTCCATAGTCGTGCGATCGCGGATCTCACCGATCAGGATAACATCGGGCGCCTGACGCAGGGTATTTTTCAACGCCGCCTGAAAGCTGCGCGTATCGACGCCAACTTCGCGCTGATTGATAATGCTTTTCTTGTGTTTATGAATATATTCGACCGGATCTTCAATGGTAATGATGTGACCGGCCGACGTGGCATTGCGGTGATCGATCAGCGAGGCCAGGGAGGTTGACTTACCCGAGCCGGTGCCACCGACAAACAGCACCAGGCCGCGCTTGACCATGACCACATCTTTGAGGATCTCAGGCAACCCGAGGTCCTCGAACTTGGGAATATCGGCCTTGATATTACGCACGACAATCGAAATTTGATTGCGCTGGCGAAATATATTGACCCGGAACCGGCCGACTCCGGCCATCGAGATGGCTAAATTCATCTCCAGGTCTTGATCAAACGCTTCACGTTGTGGTTCATCCATCAGCGCATTGGCGATCTCAAGGATTTCACCCGGCTTATAGGGCACTTGTGACAGGGGTTTCAACACACCCTGAAACTTGGCACAGGGCGGTGCGCCGGTGCTTAGATAGAGATCAGAGCCGTCTTTTTGGGCCAACAGCGTAAGATATTTGTCGATTGGGGTTGCCATAGAGTGCTTCAGTTTCTCAGAGTCGTTATCTATTCTAGGCTTAGAACGATATTATGACCACCGCGAAGTGTCCTGTTAGCTAATCAAAATTGAGATAATTGGGCCGATTGACGTGGATTGGGCACCGTGGGGCCACAGTCGCGTCGTGCGGAACCCAGTATTTCAGCGTTTGCCCTTGGCGGGCTCTTGATCCGCGTTATAGCGCGCACCCGCGATTCTCATCTTATCAAGCCCCAGTCTTGGCAGGATGCCTGCTTAGCTATTGCACCCTTGGTAACTAATAGGACTGGCTGCTCTATTGGCAGATTGAATCCTATTTAGTCCTTATGAAAGTAGTGCCTAGTCGTACCTCCGACTGCCAGACCTAATTCCGCTGGTGCCCTCCCAGAGCCTGGCCAAGCTGAGTAGCTTTTTGTCCTGGTTTGCGAGAGACGTCAAACTAACCCCAAAGGGCAGTCCATCTTCCCGTATCCGTGCCGGCATTGAAATGACCGACAAGTTCAATAAATTACTAAAGTTGGTGTAATACGCCATGCGCTTGTTTAATTCGATGGGATTGGCTTTTACTTGGTCGACGCGGTAAATGGTGCCTGCCGTCGGTGTTAGTAAAAAATCATAGCTTGCCAACAGTTGATGAGCTATTTCGCTGTGCTCTTTTATTGCGTGTAAATCATCCCAAATAGTGTTTGGTGAAATATTGGCACCGGATAGAATAATTGCTTCTACGACCGGATCTACCTGACCTTTATTTTTTTCAATAAAATCGCCGACCGAATGGTATCGTTCACTTATTAGGCCGCCTTCAAAGAGTAAGTTGCCGGCGGTTGAAAAATTTGTAAAATCAATGGGCTCAATGTCACACCCTAGAGTGTCCAACTGATCTAAAATACTAAGAAATGCCTGCTCAGCTAATTTGTCACCAAAGAACTTTAGGCCGTTAACATCTGGAATAGCGATTTTTAAGCCTTTGAAATTGTGTTGCTCATGCTCAAAAGTGGCCTCGCTTTCAGTTAGTAGGTTGGTGAAGATATATTCTGCTTCCCGTGCGGTTAATGAAAATATGGGCATGCAGTCAATACTCTTATTCGCATACACCATCCCGGAATTGCTTAATCGTGAAGGCGTTGGCTTAAATCCAACAATGTTGCATAAGGCTGCTGGCACTCTGCCGGAACCACCGGTGTCACTGCCTAATGAAAAGGTAACACAGTGTTTTGCAACTACCACTCCCGAACCGGAACTTGAGCCGCCAGGAATGTAGTCGGCATTAAAGGGGTTTACCGGGTGAGGGTTGCTTCTGACACCGACCACTCCGGTGGCAAATGCATCCATGGTATTCTTGCCCATTAATATGCCACCACCTGCGAGTATATGACTCACAATGGGTGATGTGTCTTCAGGGTAATGTTGGTAGGCCTGACAACCTGCCGTCGTTGGCAGCCCGGCAACGTGGATATTGTCTTTTACACTAAAAGGGATGCCATAGAAGGGTAGATGCCGGTCCAGCTTATCTAGTGCCTCAGCCCGATTGATTAGATCTTCCTCCTTAACAAGGAAGGTCCACTCATTCTGCCCCGACCTTTCTCGAATACGCAATAAAGATTCCTCAATAACCTGAATCGGCGAAATCGAGCCCGCTCTATAGGCGTCACGCAAGATGAACAGATCAAGCGATTCGATACGGCATTTTGGCTTAGTCATACTCATAAGATCCTCGGCATCCCTTTTGTGGTTTTAAGTTTTAAGGCTGGGTAACGTTCTCTAAGTAGGCCGGAACGATAAAGTCCTCAAATACCGAACGTTCAGGAACCAAGGGCAATCTCTTTTGCGAAAACAAAAATTCTGATGTCGCTATAAGAGTATCGACAAATTGACCATTTTTTTCCGTGCTGCCAATGTACTGACCTGTTAACTGCTTAGCACAGGGAACCATTTCGGTGCCTTTCATCATTCGTGCCGCATCTTCTAGCGCTAGGCCCAATTCGGTGGCAATAATTTGAGCGGTTTCGGCTGGGTTATTGAGCCAAAAATCAATGCCCTTGCATTCTGCAGCAACGAATTTGTTGACATAGTCTGGATATTGCTGAGCAAAATCATTCATTACGACGCCAACGTCCCAAGTAGGATAGCCACGAGCTGCCATTAAACCGGACGTCATAAACAAGTTAGCGTCATCTTTGAGCACGGCACCTAAGGCGGGTTCCCAGAACCAGGCTGCATCAATATCACCTCTGGCCCAGGCCAGCGCTATATCATTCGGTCTTAAGTCAATGATCTTCATGGATGCTGGATCAATCCCTTCATCAGCCAGCGCCGTCATCAATAGATAGTGGGTGGTAGAGCCAAAAGGTGCTGCAATGGTTTTGCCCTTTAGGTCTTCAAGTCGTTTTATGTTCTTTGAGGTTCTCACCACCATTGACTCAACATAGTCCAGCATATTAAGAACCATAATGCCCTGTATCGGCAGACCTCTTGCAACACCGATGGCCGTAGGTGGATTGCCAAGTCCTCCGAAATCAACCTGATTTGCGGCAATTGCGCGCAGCATGTCACCACCTCCACCAACTTTTATGTAATTTATCTTAACCCCCGGCATTTCTTTTTGTACCAAACCAAGAGACTTGGTCACGAGCTGTGCATTAACCAAGTTCAAATAGCCCACTGTGACTTCTGTGGGTTGGTCTGCCAGCGCGCTGGTAGACAAAATAGTCAAGCCTGCCAACAGGCCAACAACGGATAACATCAATCTTTTCATGTATAGCTCCTAGATTTATTAAATTTAAAATTAACTGCGCTTGATTCTTGTCCAGGGCATAAAGAGCTTGCCACAGACTTTAAGAATTTGATCCATCATCATTCCGGTTAAACCTAAGACAATTAGTCCCATTATTACTACGTCACTTAACAAAAACTTCGCCGCGTCCCAAATCATCCAGCCAATGCCGGCTGTCGCGGCAACAATCTCAGCCGCAACCAGTACGGTATAGATAAAACCCAAGGAAATTCGCATGCCCGTTAATATCGTAGGGCCAGAACCTGGTAGGTAGACTTCACGGATTAACGCCCATCGTCCAGCACCGAGGGATTTAGCGGCCCTGATATAGTTTGGGTTAATGTCGGTTACCGCTTGAATGGTGGCAATAATGATCCCTGGCAGGCCCGATAAAAAAAGCAGCGCCAGTTTTGACGACTCCCCGATGCCTAACCACATGACCAGTAGGGTATAGAGGCCCAAGGGGGGTAAGGGGCGGTAAAACTCGATGACAGGATTGAATATTCGATGTGCCGACCTAGATGTGCCCATTAGAACGCCCAGCGGAATACCAACAATACAGGCCAGAAAAAATGCCACGAGGATACGATATAGACTGGTGCCAATATGCTCTAGCAATGTAGAGCCTTGATAACCAACTGTGGCTACTTCCCAAAATATATTAATGACACTTCCAGGAGATGGCAGGAAGATAGGATTGGCCAGTCCCAGGTGGCTGACGAAAAACCACGCGAACATGATTGTTACCACCGTTAATACCGAAAGATAGTACCCGCTGTACCATATTTTACGCAGCGACTTAAGGGCGAATTGCTTCAATTCCGCGAACATATTCGCTCCGTTGAGCCTCTGGGTTTGTTGATTTTTTTGCATCCTAATATCCTCTAGTTCGAGACACCCAATATATTCGGGATGGCTAAGGCAAGAATCTTCATTGCTGCCACGGATTTTTTGATAGAGATGCATTCATTAATCGGTGACCAGCCGTCCTCACCAGGGCCGAAGGTGATCGCATTCATGCCAGCTTCGCGAAATCGAATAGTGTCATTAAAGGCATTTTTTCGATTCAAGCGGGGTGCTTGTCCTAGTATTTTTTGATAGGCAAGGCTTAATGAAGCATTGGGCTCTTCGGTCACAGGAACGGGTTCGGTGCCGTTGACATATAAGGAGTCGGGGAGTTGTTGAATCTCAAAATCTATACTCTGTGTCGCCTTCAGTTTGGTCATGACAAGCGCGCTTATGTCGTCAATAATGGAATCTATAGTCATGCCCGGTAAAATCCCCACAACTGCCAGGGTCAACTCACAAGAATCTGGCGTAAACTGCATTTCCCCAACCAGCCCACCGTTTATCCTTACCACACAGGCGCAGGGCGGTGTATGACCTGGGAACTCTGAGGGCGTATGCTTAAATGGCATTGCGTTCAAAAGTGGAATTAAAACCGCCGCTTTGGTAATGGCGTTAACGCCGGTATCCGGTCGCCAAATATGCGATTTAATGCCTTTTAAATTCAACGATATTAAGCAGTGTCCCGCATTTGCAATCGAGAGGTTCATGCCCCAATCGTCTGAATCGTTACCCCATGCGGTAGGTTCAACTGTTATCGAGTAATCAGCTGTTATACCTTTTTCCTGGGTGATATAAATTGAACCATGAAGCCCATCTTTTTCCTCATCCACGGTATAACAACAAATAAGGTCGCCCTTCAAGCGGACACCACTGGCCACAACAGATTTTACTGCAAGCAGCGAAGCGGCAAGGTTCGCACGGGTGTCGGAGGTGCCCCGACCATAAATCCAGTCGCCATGGCGCGTTGCCTTGAAGGGTTGCCCGTCACATTTATCCCAGCGATCAGTCTCAATAGCCGGATAAGTGTCTAAATGGTCATTAATCATTAAAGAGGGGCCATTTCCCGTACCCTTGAGGACGCCGACTATATTGGGCCGTTTTTCTTGGGAATAGTGCTTGGTCACCTCAAAGCCCATAGCCTCTAGCTTACCTGCTACAAAAAGAGCAATAGCTTCCTCTTCCCCCGCAGGTACATCTGGGTCTAGTGGGTTGGTCGAGTTAGGTTGGCCAATGGCGACCATTTCCGTTGTCAGGCTAATCCACTCTTCTTCATTGATACCGTTAATAAGCGTATTTTGGAGTTCTTCACTAATATTTATATTCATGATGTTCCTTATTTCGGTATTTAAAATCACAGGCCAACAATTTTTGCGCCAAGCACTAAGATGGCCGATAACATTAGTATGGTGTTTAGTAAATCGAACAAGACTGTCGGTATGTGTTTTGACATGGTGAAGCCTGCCAATAGCCCCACAACTGTCGGGATGAGGTACATCTTCAAACCAATCCAAGCGTCTGCGGACACTCCATTTACGGCCATAGAGAGTATTAGCATTGTTGAGTACGAGCCCACCATTAGGGCAAACACCGTTGCTTTTACCTGCTCAGGGATGAAGCGCTTGTTCCTCAGAAATATAAGGGCCATGGGGCCTGGCATGGCCAATGTGGCCCCCATGACACCAGATGCGAGTCCATACCGAACCGCGCCCTTATGTTGCTCCGTGCGATCATGGTCGGCCGCAATTGACCTGCGGGAACTAAGATGAGATTCCACGTAGCGGAAAAAGGCATAGCTCAGGACAATTAATGCTGCAATTCTAATGCTGGGTATTGGGATGAATTTAACGAACACAGTACCCAGTATTAGCCCGACGCCGCTGCCAATGGCTAGGCGTTTTAGCTCTCTTGTTACGATTTTATCTAAACTAAAGGGCGTCATGACGGCTGCGATTAGTAGTGTTAACGCGCCCGTTATTTGAATGGCGTCAACAGGAGGGTAGATGACCAACAGAACAGGCGCGATAATCATGCCAAACCCCAAACCTGTCGTGGTCTGAACGAAAGCGGCAAAAAACGTTACGAAAATAATTAGGGTGCTGATGGTCATTAGCTGTATACCTACCTTGACTGCATACTTTCTTGAATAATAATTTCCATGCAGCGCTTTTTAAGTTCAATGAAACGTGCATCGGTGAACATTAACTGTGTCCTGGGTCTAGGCAAGGGATTTTTAATATCCAATACGACTCTCCCCGGAGAAGCACTCATTACCAAAATCCTGTCCGATAGGAAAATTGCTTCGTCAGTATCATGAGTAACAAAAATCACCGTTGAATCAAATTCAGACCATAAATTTAGGAGGTTGTCTTGCATGACTAATCGGGTTTGGTAATCCAAGGCGCCGAACGGTTCGTCCATCAATAATACTTTCGGATAGGTTGCCATTGCCCGTGCGATGCCGACTCTTTGCTGCATTCCACCACTTAGCTGTTCTGGGTAGTGATGCTCGAATTTTTTCAAACCCACCATGTCAAGAAAGTGCTCAGTGGTTTTGCTTGCTTCATTATCTTTTATCAGCTCCGGGCCCAACGCTATGTTTTCTCTGACAGTTTTCCATGGTAATAACGAGTGCTGTTGAAATACCATGCTTCTGTCTGGGCCCGGATGTTCAATTTCATTACCGTCTAGAAAAGCTACGCCCGATGTCGCTTTGACGAAACCCGCAATTACATTGAGTAGGGTGGATTTGCCACAACCCGAGGGTCCCAATATGCAAATAAACTCACCCGATTTTATGCTTAGATTGGTCCGCTCAAGGGCGATAGTATTCAAACCATTGGCTGTAAATATAACCTCCAAATCCTGCGCGACGATCGAGCCCGATGCCGAAGTTCTGCTGTTAGCTTTCGGTTCGCTCTTATCTATAGTATTTGCCATGCCTAATCCTTATGAATAGCCGGTGATTAAAAATGCGTTCGTTCAATGCTTAATCCGAACTTGAAACTATCACCTCGATAAAAGAGATTCTCATATAGGATCGGAGACTTATCTTCGGCAAGAATGGTTCGTTCGATATGTAAGACGGGAGCATATTTTTTGAGGTTTAAATGGTGAGCCATATTTTCGTCACAGGTTATCGCTTCAACATTTACATCTGCAGAGGAAATTAAGATGCTGCAGTCGTTTTCTAGAATGTCGAAGATATCGCGGTTTTTAAGCTCAGTTGGGCTAATGCGCTCACCAATATGAGAGCCGGTGTAAGTGATGTCGAACGCGATGGGTTCTCTGTTTATAAAACGCAAACGTTCAATTTTTGTAACAGGTTGGCCCTTGCTCAGGTTTAGTTTTCCAGCAATGAGTTCAACGGATTCAGAGGATGAAATTGATATCAGTTTTGAAAATGATTCCTGACCGATGCTGGCGGCATTCTCACCAAAGCCACGTAATTTGGAAACATCAAACTGGGTTTTTGGCTTAGTGACGAAAGTCCCTTTGCCATTTATCTTGAAGATTAAGCCCTCTCTTTGTAGATCACTCAATGCCTGACGAATTGTAATTCGACTGACATCATAGGCTTCGATCATTTGGCGTTCGCTGGGGAGCTTTTGATGCGGTGTATAGGTGCCATTTAGAATCATTGTTCTTATTGATTCTTTCACAAATTGAAAGAGTGGCATCGGCGCCGGCACTGAATCGTTATCTAATTTGTTCATCACTAACCTATCATGACCTGTTATAACTGGTTAGATCTAATAGTGCACTAACTGAGCCAACCAATAAGATTACTTAGAAATCATGAAGTTAGATAATAATTGCACAGGTTGGCTGGTGTAGGTATTGCCCCAACGTGAGTCCCTTTTTGCGCCAGGGCACCAATTCAATGCAGAAAATATTGCGACTTTCCTAGCACTTGTTAACCTGTCATATGGTTGGCTGGGTTCGTTAATTGCCTGTTGAGGGACTATTCGAACCCCGGTTACCGGGTTGAGTTTTTTTTGATCTAGAGCATTCCGCTGTAACATTGGCCAATAAAACCTTGCTATAGGTGTCAGTTGGCACACACTTAGAAGTCGGTCAAACCGACGTCTGCTTGTCGGCAAAGGCCGTCGTTGTTGATCAACGAATAGTCACAGCAATGTAGACAAAAAAATGTAGTCAAAAAAATGCAGTCACAACAATATAGCTTCCGTATATGACCGGTAAGGAGGGTGATTATGGAGACCAACCGTTTACCCCAATATGACATGACCGACAATCCCACCCACTGCTGTCCTCGATTCAATAGCCAGGGTTGGGACGAGCAGGAGCTCCACTTCAAGGCTAAGCGATTTGTTATGGCGAAGACGCGAAGTCTGTTCCATTTGCCACTGAATATGCACAGGGTCTTTAAAAAAACCCAGGAAGCGATTGATCAGGCCAATGCTCTGGATCCTGATCAGTTTATCGTCCTATCTTACGACCCGTCGGCCTGGACCGCCGTTCATTACTTCGCGGTAAAGCACGATGTGCCAGGTCAAAAGATGGTCAAACTGAGTGGCGACTACCTGACCAAAGTATATGAAGGACCCTATAGCGATGTGTCAAACTGGGTACGCCATATGGCCTCTCTGGTGCGCAGTCGGGACCTGCAGGTGAGTAGAACTTACTTCTTTTATACCACATGCCCAACGTGTGCCAAATATTATGCTAAGAACCCCGTTGTCGGCGTGGCGCAGGTGAGTCCCTTAAGCGATAGCAGCGTTTGATTTGGGCCGATCAGGCAAGGGCGATGCGAGGTGGTTGTTGGTAATCTTAATAAAGCCACCCCTGCTCTCGCTCGCGGTGGCGCCAGACGTTGCCAATGGGCTAGGCACCGGGTGTGTTAACGGGCACATCTTCGCTTAGCGGGCAGGGTGCCTTGTGAGCATGGCCTGGCAGCCTAGCTCACAGCAGTGCTGTTGGACCGCAATTGAGCACCCTGCCAATGGTGGACTTTGCGTATCGAGCCATCTGCATGGCGACTGAGGCAAAATATATGCTCGCGTGGAAACAAGTGATCTGTTAGATCTTGAATCATAGCCTTAGCGTTTGCCGCTGTACCAATAAACTCGTTTATCAACAGATATTCCCGTCGTGGGCAATAATCGAGGTCAGGTGTCGCATCCAGATTGACCAAATGACTGATGGTTCGGCTGTTCACCCATTCCCAGATGACAAAGCCGATAGCCTGTTGGTGGTCGTCAAAATAGAGCTTCAGATGACCACGCGTTAAGGCCGGCACTATATCGATCGACAGGTTCCATAGCAGAAAGCCATCATGGAATTTGCTCTGGTTCAGTAAACACATAACCATACCCAGGTTTTCATGGTATCCAGTAACTGCCGGTACCGATGGATCACGGTTTATCTGGGTCATTACCATATCCTCCTGATTCGTTTGTTCGGGTCCAAGGGAGACCGCTGCAATAAATGCGCCATTGAAAAATCGGGCATAGTCTGTTTGAGCGTTTTAAAAATCTGCAATGGGCTCGAAAAAGGACAAATTAAATCATAAAACCAGAGGTAAGTGCCTTCTCGTTGAATGAAGAAGTTTTCCGGTTGATCTAGATCCCCTGAGTTTTCCGCCAGTAGTTGATGGTGTTGGCGTTTACTGAATTGCGCCCAGCTAACATAGGCGTAGGGTCTATTTTCAAAATCGAAAAAAAACTGCGCTTGGTTGATGCTAGACGCCGCGCAAACTCTCTTTATAAGATCTGCAATAGAGGTGTCGGCCAGATCACTCTGATGCGACGCCAAATCGGTAACCAGACCCAAGCGAGCATAATTGGTAATGCGAGTTGAATCGACCAGGGGGAATATTGCTAGAGGGCTTTCGATATCGTGGTTCATAACTACTCCTTGGTTGGTCGGTAATTGCGAGCTCCTGCTCATTTCGTATTACCGGTAAAGCTATCTAATGAGAGAGCAATATCATCCCTCAGGCGATACCATAGTAAGAATAATTTATGTGATAAAGCAATCAAATAAAATAAAATTAACTAAAAATATTTTATAATGGTGATAATGACAATAATTTCCAGTGATGTGTATTTATAGGTATTCAGTATGTTGCCATGCCGACACATTATTTTTTTCATCACTCGGATGTCCCGTTGATCAATCGCTGTTCCAGCCCATTTTTCGCTCTACAAACCCGTTTTGGCGGTAGTTGCTTTTGGCCGTAAAGTCAGTTGGGCCCAATTTAAATTCGCGTTGGAATACTCGTTTGAGTGAAAAAGTATTGCACTCTAGCAGTGTTAGTCTAGGCGTCTAGTTCGGCCTTTGTCATGATTAACACTGGGCGGCTGGCAAGGGCTTATCAAAGAATCTTTTATATGAACCAAATTTAATAGTATTTTGCCAGATATGGCAGCTGTGCCCGTTCAGGTTTAGTTGTGGCACCATATTGGTGCTCTTTTGGGCCTAGGTATGTGCGTACAACGGCCATCATCCTAACCATTAGACCTCGACCTCGACCTCGACCTCGACCTCGACCTCGACAACGGGTTCATATAGCTGGGAGTGGGGACTCAGTGGGGCTCAAATTACTATATCGAGCGACTGATCGGCACCAATCACCCCTTTGTGGCCTGGGCCAAGCAGTATAGACAGAGGCTGGCGTCGCTATAAGACTGAAGACAGCTCCTGCTAACAATGTTAGTGCGTTATTTTAGTGCAACAATAGGTGGTACGTGACCTATATTGGTGCGCGAGCGGTTAAAGTCGGCTGAAGCAAGCTTACCGACCCGCGCTACCTGCCTCTAAACCGCCTATTGAAGGGCATCGGCCTGATTTCCTTGTTGTTGGTTTGATTTTTGCTTTAGTGATAGTAGCTCTTTTTTTGATCTTCGCCGTTACAGTCCTTGTTGGCTGTACATAGAAGAGAACCGATGACCCTGCGGGGTTTCAGTTCGCCGTTAACCGAGCACAAAAAAATGACCACCGATACCGTTTAATTCTTTTGAGGACTACTTTACATGGCAGGCAATCAATCTCGTATAGACGCTATATCCCATATCACCAATCGCGCACCCCTGGTTGTCGACCAGCCTAAATCGCTGAAAGAAATCTGGGCCAGTGATGTGTTTAATTTGGCCTCGATGGAAGAAGCTCTGTCTAAAAATGCCTTCAAAGCTATCAAGAAAACCGTACAAAGTGGCGTGCCACTCGATAACGCCACGGCTGATATAGTCGCCTCTGCTATGAAAGATTGGGCGATGGCCAAGGGCGCGAAGTTTTTTTCGCATATCTTCTATCCAATGACTAATGCCACAGCGGAAAAACACGACGGCTTCATCGTCACCAGCCCCGATGGCCATGCGATCAATGAATTCACTGGCAGTCTGCTGATTAAAGGCGAGCCGGATGGCTCATCATTTCCGAACGGCAGTTTGCGCATGACCAATGCGGCGCGAGGCTATACGGCCTGGGATCCGACCAGCCCCGCCTATATTATGAACACCGATAATGGTTCGACACTGATGATCCCCAGCGTCTTTATGTCTTGGACTGGCGAAGCACTCGATAAAAAAATCCCTCTACTGCGTTCCAACGCGGCGATGAACACAGCTGCTCAGAAAGTCTTGGCGCTGATGGGTGAAGAAGAGGTTGCGCCGTTAAATTCCAGCTGCGGTGCCGAACAGGAATATTTTTTGATCGATACCAACTTTGCCAACAGTCGTCCCGATATCCTGTTAGCAGGCCGTACCCTGTTTGGTGCGCCACCAGCCAAAGGCCAACAGTTCGATGACCACTATTTCGGTGCAATTCCAGCCCGTGTGCAAGTCTTCATGCAAGACTTCGAAAACAAGCTGTACAAACTCGGTATCCCGGCGAAAACGCATCACAACGAAGTGGCCCCGGGTCAGTTCGAAATTGCGCCCTATTATGAAGCGGCCAATGTCGCGGCCGATCATCAGCAGCTATTGATGACGGTCATGAAGCAAACCGCCAAGGAGCATGGCTTCCTCTGTCTGCTGCATGAAAAGCCCTTTGCCGGTGTAAATGGTTCGGGTAAGCATGTTAACTGGTCAGTCGGTAATGCGACTCAGGGCAACCTGCTGGACCCGGGCAGTACACCCCATCAAAACCTGAACTTTCTGCTCTTTTGCGGTGCGGTCATTCGTGGTGTACATAAGTACGGACCGCTATTGCGGGCCGTTATCGCGACGGCCTCGAATGATCATCGTTTGGGCGCCAACGAAGCCCCACCGGCTATCCTGTCGATCTACTTGGGGGACCAGCTCGAGCAGGTATTCAGTGATATAAAGGATGGCAAGTTGGACGCAGTTTTCGACGGTGGCTTAATGGATGCCGGTCTGTCACAAATATTGAAATTTAAGCGCGATCCAGGTGACCGTAACCGTACCTCGCCGTTTGCCTTTACCGGTAACCGCTTTGAATTCCGCGCGGTGGGTTCGTCCCAGTCGGTTTCTGGCCCCTTGGTGGCAATGAACACTATGTTGGCCGATTCACTTGACTGGATAGCGGCGGCGTTGGAAACCGAACTGAAGGCCGGCGTTGAGCAAACTGCGGCGGTCATCAATGTTTTAAAGTCGCTATTGAGTGACCATGGTAATGTGATCTTCGGTGGTGACGGTTATTCAGCCGAATGGCATAAAATGGCGGTAGAGGAACGTGGTCTGAAAAACATCCCGACCACTCCGGACGCCTTGCAAGCGTTCCGTGACCCGGAAGTGATTGAACTGTTTGACAGAACTGGGGTGTTAACACCGGTTGAATTGGCCAGTCGGTATGAGGTCTATGCAGAGCAATACGTGTTATCGGTCGAAGTCGAAGCGAAATTGGTCGCAGAGATCGCCAGTACCAGCATCTACCCAGCAGCGATCAGTTTTCTGTCAACCATCGGTGCTACGGCCGCGGGTCTTTCGGCGATGGGTGTTGAGCTCGATAACTCGATAGCGAAAACCGTTGCGGCCGAAACAAATGCCATGATGGCTGCCGTGGCGAAGTTACAGGCTGCACTGAGTCAGCACGAGTTTGCCGATGAACATGCCCATATGACCTTCCTATGTCGCACCGTGCTCGGTCTAATGGATACGGTTCGCAGTCACGTCGATGCCTTGGAAATGGTTGTTTCCGACGAACTCTGGCCCCTGGCCAAATATCGGGAAATGTTGTTTATTAAATAGTGACTGAAGAATACCGGGTCCTATTGAATGGTCTCGCTTAGAGACTTTTAGCCTGGTTTGATTGCGTCGAAAGCAGCCCGTTATGGGCTGCTTTTTTATGGGCGTTGGTAAATCATCGGTCTTGTGGTCCAATAAATTCTGTGAGTATTTCCATATATCGACCACTAGCCTGCAGTTTTTCGAATCCCGCACTAAAAGCTTTCGACATTCGCTCGCCGTTTTCGGATTTTTTGGAAAACAATATATAATATTTGGCCTGTTGTACTGCCTTAGGGTGGTAGGTGAATTTTGCCGCATCTTCCGGGCTGAACAGATCTTTTATAGTGGAAAATCCGACGGTTCTGGACGTTTCATAGACGTCGATGCGTCCAGCCATCATTTTCACGAAATTTAAATACTCTTCCGGGACCACCTGTACTGGTATGCCCGTCTCTTTATAGACGGCTTCCTGACGGTATCCCTTGGTCACGCCGACCTGATAGTTCTTCAAGTCGTCCCATTTTTCCCACTGAAAGTCGAAGGACTTTAAGTGGAAAAAAACCACATCGTCCTCCATTAACGGCACTGTCTGAGTAATGAAATCGTTCTTGCGCTGATCATTCATCAACCACGGAAAGGTGCCGTCATAGACGCCGGATTGGACAGTTAATAGACTGCGTTGCCAAGGATAGTAACTGTACTCTACTTTTATGTCTTCGAGGGCATAGGCTTCTGCGACTACCTTTTCTAACATTTGGTATTTACTGTTGGACGAATGGGTATAGGGTTGCCAATCTCCTATAGCCATTGTCACCGTTTCGATGGCAGTCACCCGGCCAGTGGCTGCAATCAGCGCAAGGAATATTAATAT
>Ga0307492_10000462_pt1 | contig 17260 bp, 18 predicted proteins | sample SI3LmetaG_FD_202365 | JGI IMG/M metagenome (GOLD analysis project Ga0307492, IMG submission 202365) | Sea-ice brine microbial communities from Beaufort Sea near Barrow, Alaska, United States - SI3L | ecosystem: Environmental > Aquatic > Marine > Coastal | place: USA: Alaska | collected 2017-05-06 | reverse complement strand
CCCGGTGTGTTTATGCATGGACCCACATTTATGGGCAACGCCCTAGCCTGCTCTGTTGCCAATGCAAGCTTAAAAATCATTCAACAAAATGACTGGCAAACACAAGTGTCTCAGATTGAGCGGCAATTATGTGTTGAACTAGCACCTTGTCTTGATCTAGAGGCAGTCGCCGATGTCAGAGTCATTGGAGCCATTGGAGTCGTAGAATGTAAATCTGCAGTGAACGTGGCTGAGTTACAAAAATCTTTTGTGCAACAAGGCGTTTGGATCAGGCCTTTCGGCAAACTGGTGTATATTATGCCCCCCTACATTATTGACCAGCAACAGCTCAGCCAATTGACTCAAGCTATCTACAATGTCTTAAAATAACCGAACTCCCTCTGTGATAACTACTCAGGAACTTGTTCACTCAACTGCTGTAATTGAGCTTGCAGAATTTGTGTGGCGGGATCTTTAGGGCACTTATGGATAAAGTATTGATAATCCACTTGAGTGTAATCTAATGGATGTAATAAGAATCCTCTATCCCTTCTCTCATAGGGATCATTGGGACACAAGTTGACTAACAACTCTACTGCGGTTAACGCTTCAGAATAACACTTCTCGTTAATATACGACACTTTCAAATTATGCAGTAATCTAACAATAGTCACGTCACAACTGGCTTCGTCAATCTACAACTCAACTTTGTGTTGGTATTCTTTAGGTTGACAGCTATCAGGTTTAAACATGTTAATTCATGATGACTGTCCCTATTGCCCAAAAAAGAAACATTTAAGTCGCTGTTTATACAAAAAATAGAAAAGCATTACCTTGGACTTCCTACTCTTTATTATCACGATAATTTTACATTTTGATTAGTTAACCCGACTTCTGGTTAGTTAGGTAAATGCACCAGCATGTATTTCGCAAATCTAACGTGTAAGCCAGTTAACCATTTTGTGAGATGTAAGGTTCCAATAAAACCAATGATGCCAACAGGCACAGTTAAAGGTAACCAATAAATTGTTAAATCTAAATTAACAGAGGGGTTAATGGCATGCATTATGGGGTCTATTATTGGGGTAAACATGAACGCTATGGCAAAAAAAGATGGAACAACATTAGTAATAAAGACCATAACCCCAATAGGTAACTTCAAAGCCATATATATAACAGAAGTCCAAATTCTCCGTTGTTGTACTACGGCTATTATCATTTGCTTAAATGATTGTTTACTTTGAGTTGTCACATTACTCAGTCTGCGTGGCATACGTTCACCAAGCAAAACTTCAATCAAACGCCCTTCAAAAAGTGAGAAGTACTGCATAGACTTTAAATATAATACTAATAAGGGGGTACCAACAACAAAAACACTTGTAACCACACTGGTAATTCCGGCAAAAATTGTCCAAGCAAAATATAAAATTCCAAGGGGGAAAGAAAGCAAAGAAAAAACTAACCCGCGGTATGCCTGAACATTTTTTAAGATACTGTAAAAGTGTTGAGTATTAGCCTCTTGGCTAGGTAGGTTTTTACCACACATCGCAAAATTCTCTGTCGATTCCAATTCTAAATAGTACTGAGCTATGTTTTCAGCAGAGCCATAATTTTTAATAATTAAATTAATAGACTTATCTGGATTTTCAAGATCATTTAATGCTTCATGCAAATGATTTTCAGAGTCGAATAACGCATCTTGAATGAGTGCTTTGTCATGTTGAGAAAGTGCTTGTGCTAATTCGGATAAATAAGCTTGGATGATTTGTTCTGTTTTACTATTTGACATTTTTTGCTCCGCTTGGCTTATTTGAAATTGATTGATTAACAAATGATTGAGTTTGCTCCCATATGGCAATCCACTCTTTAAGTACTGCTTGTCCAAGAGGTGAAATATTGAAATATTTTCTGGGTGGCCCGCTTTCTGATGGCAACATATTACTTTCGAGCAACCCTTTTGCTGCCATATTTCTTAGTACCGGATAGATTGCTCCCTGCTTCTCGGAACTTACATGCTCTAATGATTTTGCAATTTGATAGCCATAAAGTGGTTCTTCTGCATTATTTAAAATATTGAGCAAAACAAGTGCTGATGTGCCTGAACTTAGTTCTTTTTTTAGCTTTTTAACTTGAAGCTCAACAGATTCTTTAGACACAAAGACATCAATATCAGCATTATTCAAAACGTAACCTACTTACTTTTTCTATAGTGGGCTTACAATATCACTAGTATTAACTTATCACTAGCGCTATTGTTAACTTAATACTAGAATGAGCCTGTTAAAGGTACTGAATTTACATTTAACAGTGAATACTTCATTTTGAATGGGAAACAGCAATGCGTAAATTCAGTATCATTTTTATTAGTTTATTATTTTTTTTATATGGCTTGATCAGAGTCGGTGTAGGACTTTCTTTATTAGGACAGGAGCTTGGAGTGATTGATTTTGAAGCATTTCAAGATCCTGTAAAAGAAGTGGCTGAGTTTCTAAATAAAGATGCCCACACTCCATTGATACATGTTTCTCCTGCGGGCTATTTAAGCTTCATTTTGTTGATGGGTATTTCATTGGTAATCGGGGCTATTGGCTCTTTAAGAAATAAAATGTACGGTACAAAATCTCTAGCTGGATTTTTAGTTTTGTATGGTTCGCTTTTTATTAATTTCCAAACAATAAATCCTAAAATCATTCATTTAATCGTTAGTTTTTTGTTATTTCTAGCACTTCTCTGGTTGAAAAAAGGTCAAATTAAGAAGAAGGGATTGATTAATATTAACGATAGCAACATGGGGTAAATGCAATAGAGGCAAACTATGTGGACTTGGTAGTTCATGCTTCAATTTCAAATTGTTATATGAACTACATAAATAGCCAACGAATAGGTGATTGTTATGACACCAACGCAATTTAAATTCTGTTTGAACACTCCGAAAACAGTAACCGAAGGTTTGATAGAAAACCAAGAAAGCTAGGGATGAGAGCAAAAACAGCACTAGATTGAGTTAGGATCATCTTATCTCATCTTGACGTAGCGAGGGGAGTCAATGCTGCGACCTAAAATGGAAGGTTTTGCCGTGATACTTATCACCTTAGTTAGGTGCTTTAGCCAGAACGTCCCTGGCAATAATCCTCACACACTTAACTTTCAACTTTTTAGTGAAAAACGTCTGGGATTTGTTCACTTAACTGCTGTAATTGGGCTTGCAACAATATTGTGGCGGGATCTTTAGGGCACTTGCGGATAAAATATTGATAGTCTGCAATTGCCACTTGAGTACAGTCTAGCTGGTGTAATAAAAACCCTCTGTCTCTTCTTTCGTAAGGATCGTTAGGACACAAGTTGACTAATAGCTCTACCGCCGTTAACGCTTCAGAGTAACATTTCTCGTTGATGTACGACGCTTTCAAATTATGCAGTAATCTAACAATAGTTTCATCGCAGCTTGCTTCATGTAGGGCTTCTTCTGGCATCTTTTCATCTTCTATTTCATGTAAAATAGAAAAATATAAAGACTCAAGATCTTGACGGCTTAATTGCTTGCCATTCAGGGGATCTAAATAAATGTCAGGGTAATGACTAAAACGACATTTAATTAAAAAGTGACCGGGGAAGTTCACTCCACACACCTCAAAACCTAGCGTTTTTCCCATTGATTGAAACACAATAGCCAGGCTTACAGGTATACCAGTGCGATAATCAAGGACATGATCTAACAAACTGTACTGACAAGAAAAATAATTAATCTCATCGCCACTGAATGCGAGATCTACATAGAAAAATTGAATAAAACGTTTAAAATTTTCTGGGTTGGTATCAGTTGACCCGATAAATACTTTTGCTTGCTCAATCCACAACTCAACTTTGCGTTGATAATTATCTGGTTGACAACTGTCAGGTTGAAACATGCTTGCTAAATGCAAACTGGCCATCAGATAATCTCGCTTAGCGATAGCCTGTTTTAACTCTTTCACTTGTTTTACCCCAGTAAATAAACTCACCTCTTTTTATCGGTTTATATGGAGTAACCTTTACTGTAAATAACAGTAATATCGTAAATAAATACATGCATCACCAGGGATAATAACTTTTCAGTGACCCATGCGTCCACGTACTGGATACTGCTTAAGCATTGCAGACAATATATCTCCACTGACTACTAGGAATGTATCCACAAGATGGGGAAGAATTTTAAGCCACTTTTGTTGCAGCATAGGTGATTGTGTTTTGATCAGCACAAAACGAAATAAAAACAACAACACACTTAATACAATGGCAGTCAAATGCAAGTGTTTGACCATTTCGTACATGCTTAATAAACCTTAATTTTTAGGGATAACAAATTAACATTAGCTGGGAAAGCTAAGCATGATATTTTCTATTTCATCGAGGTTTTCTTGCAAAAATTCAACCATTTTAGGATCAAACTGCTGACCTTTTTCGGCAACAATCACCTCCATCACTTTTTCAAGAGGCCATGCTTCTTTATAGCTTCGTTCAGACCGCATTGCATCAAAGGCATCTGCGAGGCTGGTGATCCTGCAAAATATATGAATACCTTCGCCAGACTTTCCTCTTGGATAGCCTTTACCGTTCCAGTATTCATGGTGATCACGGGCAATAAGTGCCGCTGTTTTGATAAGAGGTCGGTTAGAATCTTTCAATAAGTTGTAACCAATCTCTGCATGATTTCGCATTGCTAATGTTTCTTCTGCATCAAGGCTTCCTGGTTTCAGCATAATATTATCCGAAACCCTAATTTTACCAATATCATGCAATGGAACAGCTAAGCTTAATATTTTCAGGTCTTTAGTAGACAATCCAGCTGAACGGCCTAAAACATCACAAATCTTTATCATTCGCTGGGTATGGTTTTTACTACCAAAACTGGTTTCAATAGCATCAGCTAAACGTTCGATGATTTCTCGTTGTGTATCTTCGATATCTTTATTTAGCAATACGTTATCAAATGCAATTTGCACATTCCGAGAAAATATTTCAACTAATCTCTTGTCAGTTTCGGTGAGTTTTCTGGGTAAACCAGACATATAAAGCAACGAACCTTTCTTAGTTTTGCTATCACAATAAACTACCAAATATTCATCTTCGCAGATCATGGTTTTATTTGCATAAGCTTGCTGACAAGAAGTTAACTGGCGCCCACTGATCACTTCCTCAAGTCGATTGCCTGCTTTGTTTTGGTACTCACCTCTACCCGTAAAAACATATAGTTCGGAGGAGTTATATTGTTCTATAGGTTTGGGACCTGCTACGGCCGAGGTTAAATAAGCCGTGTCTTTAGTGCCTCCTATTAAGGAAGCTAATTGCTGAACAATGCCTTCAATAAAACTTTCTAAAGAATGAATACTGAAAAGATCTGCAGAAGCAGAGATTATTTTCTCTAAGCCATATCTATTTTCTTCAATAGCAGTGATATCTCTATAAGAACGAAGCGCGGCTATGACCACTGTGAATAGCTTTTGGGCAGTCAACTCAGTTTTAGATTTGTAATCATTAATATCGTAATTAATAATGACATCACGCTCTGGTGCTTGGCCTGGCTGGCCTGTGCGTAAAATAATACGAGTAAAATGATTATGCATATCGTTTCTGATAAATTCAGCCACCTTTAGGCCTGCATCGTCTGTTTCCATGACCACATCCAGCAACACTACTGCTATGTCGTCATGCTCACGAAACATTTGTCTCGCTTGCTCACCATCAAATGCACTCAGAAATTCAAGGTCTTTTTCTTGAAATACAAAGTCACCAAGGGCTAACTTAGTAACCGCATGCACCTCAGGCTCATCATCAACGATTAATACTTTCCATTTGCCTTGCAGCTCAATTTCTACATCATTATCTTCAGCAAATAAAATTTCGTCAGACATAACCTTCCCCTTTGAACCAGCCACTCAGCAAAAAACCAAAGCTGAGATTAACCAGCTTAAATCGCACAATAATTTATAACTTATTTGTGATAACGACAACTCAACAAACAAAATAGTCCAATATAAAGCAATAATTTAGATCAATTGCACCCTAAAGTAACGCGAGGCAAGCCATTGATATCATTTTCACTTCTAATTTGATTAAAGTCATGAGCTTTCAAAATATCTGACACTTGCTTACTTTGCTGATAACCATGTTCAATCACTAACCAGCCGTTATCTGCCAAATAATGCTTACTGTGAGAAATTATTAAGCGAATATCATCTAGTCCATCCATACCCGATGTTAGAGCACTGCTAGGCTCAAAACGTACATCACCTTGCTTCAGGTATCGGTTGTTGTTTTCAATGTAAGGCGGATTAGTCACTATTAAATCGAATTGTTGCTGTTTAACGCCAGAAAACCAATCGCTTTTTAAAAATTTCACTCGTTCTAGTTGATGCATGCTGGCGTTATCTTGGGCTAACGCTACCGCTTCAGTGTTTTTATCTAAACCGGTTATCATCCATTGAGGGTTTTCAGTGGCTAGCGCCAAAGCAATTGCGCCAGTACCCGTGCCTAAATCTAGAACTTTTGAAGTTTCAGCTAAGTTGAGCTGTAAAGCAATTTCAACTAAGAGTTCAGTTTCAGGTCTGGGTATTAAAGTAGCTGGAGTAACTTTGAGTCGCAATGACCAAAAATCTCGGTAGCCAATGATATGTGCCACTGGGTGACCAAATGTCCTTTGTGAAACGTATTCTTGGAATAATTTTATTTGCGTTTCATCTAGCAATTTTTCAGGCCAAGTGTGCAGATACACCACTTCACGCTGTAAACAGCTTGCTAATAACACCTTGCTATCAATTGCAGCTGAATCATACAGGCCGTCATCACTAACACTATGAGAATTAAATTGCTCTCTGGCCCAAGACAATGCTTGGGCAATTGTGAATGACAAATTATCCAATATAATCTATTCGTCAGAAAGTGAAGATAACAAATCGGCTTGATGTTCTTGCCTAATAGGCTCCAACACATTGTTTAACTCACCAGCAATCACATCGTCTAAACAATACAAGGTTAAATTAATGCGATGATCGGTGACTCGCCCTTGGGGGAAGTTGTAAGTTCGAATACGCTCTGAACGATCGCCACTGGCCACAAGGTTGCGGCGAGTAGACGTTTCTTCGGCTTGTCGTTTATCTTCTTCTAACTGGTTCAATCTAGATTGTAATATAGCCATCGCTTTAGCACGGTTTTTATGTTGTGAACGTTCGTCTTGGCATTCCACAACTATACCCGATGGGTTGTGAGTAATACGAATGGCAGAATCAGTTTTATTGACGTGCTGACCACCTGCACCAGAGGCTCTAAATGTATCAATTTTCAAATCCGCTTTATTGATTTCAATGGCTTCAGACTCAGGTATTTCAGGCATCACTACCACGGTACAAGCTGATGTGTGAATACGCCCTTGAGACTCAGTGTCAGGTACACGTTGCACACGATGCCCGCCGGACTCAAACTTCATAATACCGTAGGAGCCATCACCTAATATATTCGCAATTACGACTTTGTAACCACCATGATCACCTTCGTTGGCCGTGACCAGTTCGACTTTCCAGCCTTGTTTTTCGGCATATCGGCTGTACATACGGAATAAGTCACCAGCAAATATAGCGGCCTCGTCTCCCCCTGCCCCAGCACGTATTTCCACAAAACAGTTACTTTCATCGTTAGGATCTTTAGGTAATAATAAGACTTGTAGTTCTTGGGTAAATTCTTCAATACTTTGCTTGGCTGATTTATATTCTTCTTGCGCCATCTCACGCATTTCGGCATCGTCTTCTTGCATCATTTCTTGAGCAGATTCAAAGTCTTTTTGAGCCCCTTGAAAATCACGAAAACACTTCACTACCCCTTCTAACTGAGAGTATTCTTTGGTCAGGCCTCTGTATCTGTCTTGATCTGCGATGACTTCAGCTTCACTCAATAAAGCTTGTACCTCTTCGTAGCGCTCATCCAATACTTCTAGTTTTCGTTGAACAGATTCTTTCATTATATTCCTGTACGCGGACTACATTTGCCGCTAATTATCTGATTTTTTTAAGGCTAAGGCATCTTTTAATAATGCTAGCTGTTCTGAGTTTTGTTCAATAGCTGCATTTTTTAAAGCTTTGGTAGGAGCATGAATAAGACTATTAGTTAATTTATTGGCTAATTCAATCACTACTTGCTCAGCCTCTTTACCATCAGCTAATTGGTTTAGGGCTTTACTCACTAAAATATCGCGCTGCAGTTCACTTTGGTCACGAAATCCTTTTAATACGTCAATCGATGTTTGGCTTTGTTGCCAACGCATAAATTGTTGTACTTGTTTTGCCACCATTTCATCAGCAAGTGCTGCAGCATCTTGACGATTGGCTAAGTTTTTCTCTACTATTTGCTGTAAGTCATCCACTGTATACAGATAGGCATCGTCCAATTCGCCCACTTCAGCTTCAACATCACGGGGTACAGCTAAATCTACTAAAAATATAGGTTTATGCTTGCGCTCTTTTAAGGCACTTTGCACTAAACCTTTTCCTAAAATCGGTAATTGACTGGCGGTTGAACTGATAACGATATCAGCATCTTTTAAATGCTGAGGGATCTGCGCCAAAGTTAATACAGAAGCATTCAGAGGTTCTGCAATCTTTTGTGCGCGAGCTAATGTTCGGTTTGCCACTGTTAGCGATTTAACATTTTGTTCATAAAGGTGTTTTGCCACCAATTCGATGGTTTCGCCAGCACCGATTAATAATACTCTGCTTTTTTCCAGTGATGAAAAAATATGTTTAGCTAATTGCACTGATGCATAAGCCACAGAAACTGCATTGGCACCGATATCTGTTTCACTACGCACCCTTTTTGCTACTGAAAAAGTGTGTTGAAAAAGGCGTTCAAAATTTCCCTTGATCACTCCTGAGTTTTTAGCATCATTAAAAGCTTGTTTCACTTGTCCTAAAATTTGAGGCTCGCCTAACATCATGGAGTCTAATCCACACGCCACACGCATGATGTGACTTACTGCGTGCTGCTCGGTATACAGATAACTGTTATCTTGTAAATCTTTTGGCTGCACACCATGAAAATTAGCTAGCCAAGTGGCAATATTGTTTGTCTGTTTTTCATCAACTTGCGCATAAACTTCGGTACGATTGCAGGTTGACAAAATCACAGATTCAGTTGCGTCTGTTTCTTTACGCAAAGAAGCCAACGCCTGAACTATTGCATCGGGTGAAAAAGCTATTTTTTCACGTAATTCAATTGGGGCGGTTTTATGATTAATACCAAAAGCAATTAGGGTCATGGAATGATTAGATATACTACAATAAAGGTTAGACCGATTAAGTATCGCATTGTACGCAAAAGGTAAAACTATTGAAAGCGATGTCACTTGTATGTTCCTATTGCCTCAATCGATTTTTTCATTTGAAGAGTGTCATTCAAACTGTGTTAGATAGCCGCCCCTTTATAAATCAAACTTTATCTGCCCTTATTCTTACCTTTTTTCTAACTGGATGTGCAACTTCCCCCGAGCCTTTAGTTAACTTAAATTCAACAGCTCACCAAATATCCTTAAACCAACAAGATAGCTGGTTGATAAAGGGTAAAATCGGTTTTAAGAGTACAGAAAAAAAACAAAGCGCTAACTTTAGATGGCAACAAACACAACAACAATTTCAACTCAACATGACCTCTATTATTGGTACATCGATTCTAAAGATGCAGGGTGATGAACAAAGTGTCACCTTAATCACTGATGATGATACTTATCAAGACTCTGACCCTAGTCATTTAATTTGGCGTGTCACTGGTTGGCAAATACCAGTAGAAAAATTACGCATTTGGATAAAAGGGCAACATCAGAAGCTCGATAAGGTGATAATTAGTAAACAAGGCTGGGTCAACCAATTGCAACCAATCTGTAACAATTGCCAAAACTGGATAATTAACTATGACAACTATAAACTGGTAAATGAAATTTGGTTGCCACACAAAGTAGTGCTAAATAATAGTCTCAACAACAGTCAACTGTTAATCCGTATAAATCAATGGGATTTACATGAGTAACCCTCTTTTAAACTGGTGGCCAAGTCCAGCCAAACTAAACTTATTTTTGCATATTAATGGTCGATACGAGAATGGTTATCATCAATTACAAAGTTTATTTCAAATACTTGATTATGGTGATGAACTCGCTTTCGATGTTAATTCCTCTGGTAAAATAACCTTAGCGGATCCAATTGCCGGAGTAGATGAAAAAGATAATTTGATAATAAAAGCTGCTCGTTTACTTAAAAGTACCTTGACGGATGTTAAATCTAAAGGTTTGGGGTGCAATATCTATCTTAGAAAACGATTACCCATGGGAGGTGGCATTGGCGGGGGCTCATCCAATGCAGCAACTACTCTATTGGTTTTGAATCAGCTCTGGAATTGTAATTTATCGGAAGCGAAGTTAATCGCTTTAGGGTTAACGCTAGGTGCAGATGTACCCATTTTTATTCATGGAAAAACGGCCTTTGCCGAAGGTGTTGGTGAAAAGCTAGAAAAAGTAAGCCTTCCAACCAAAACATATTTAGTATTATTTCCTAATAGCCATGTATCTACAGCTGAAATTTTTTCCTTACCCAACTTGCCTAGATATACTGCAAAAATTAACTTTAATGATTATAGTTTTGATAATACCCACAATGATTGCCAAGAATTAGTTTGTGAACGCGATCCGAATGTTGCAAAAGCATTACACTGGTTGTTAGAATACGCGCCGTCGAGAATGACCGGCACAGGATCATGTGTATTTGCAATGTTCGAACATCGCCAGGACGCTTTAAATGTTCAAGCTTTATTACCAAAAGACAGTATAAGTTTTGTTGCAAATGGGGTGAGTACATCCCCTTTACATAGTCAGATCCAAGCACAAATTTAATAGTTTAATTGGGGTATAGCCAAGTGGTAAGGCAACGGGTTTTGATCCCGTCATCGCTGGTTCAAGTCCAGCTACCCCATCCATTTTGACAAAGTTAGACGCTGAGAAAGTCAAGTTTTGATCCGTGACTATGTCGTTGGTTCAAGCCCAGCTAATTTTAAGCGACACATGTTGAGGTAGTATTTTTGAAGCGCATTCTAATGTGGTCTCAAACCTAACTGCCCCAGCCATTTAATAAGCACTGAGGATATTACCGTGCCGGATATGAAGATTTTCTCTGGAAATGCAGTACCTGAATTAGCACAGAAAGTGGCTGATAGGCTTTATACCAAGCTAGGACATGCGAGTGTCGGACGTTTTAGCGATGGGGAAATCAGTGTAGAAATTCACGAGAATGTACGTGGCTCAGATGTCTTTATTATACAATCTACTTGTGCACCAACTAACGACAATCTAATGGAATTGATTGTGATGATCGATGCATTTCGTCGTGCATCAGCAGGTCGAATTACTGCTGTTATACCTTATTTTGGGTATGCACGTCAGGACCGAAGAGTACGTTCAGCTAGAGTACCTATTACCGCTAAAGTAGTGGCTGACTTTTTATCTAACGTAGGTGTAGATCGTGTTTTAACTATCGACCTACATGCAGAACAGATTCAAGGCTTCTTCGATGTACCAGTAGATAACGCTTTTGGCACACCCATTCTATTAGATGACATGCGGCAACGTGATTTCCATAATCCGGTTGTAGTATCACCTGATATCGGTGGTGTAGTTCGTGCCCGAGCATTAGCTAAGTTGATGAATGATACTGACTTAGCTATTATCGATAAACGTCGACCGAAGGCAAATGTCGCCCAAGTCATGCACATTATTGGTGATGTTCAAGACCGAGATTGCATCATTGTTGATGATATGATTGATACGGGTGGTACCTTAGCAAAAGCGGCAGAAGCATTAAAAGCTCATGGTGCAAGAAATGTATATGCCTACGCAACACACGCTATATTTTCAGGCAATGCGGCACAGAATTTACGTGATTCCGTGATTGATGAAATCATTGTTACTGACAGTATCCCCCTTCGAGATGAAATAAAAGCCATACCTAAAGTCAAACAACTTACCTTATCTAATATGCTTGCTGAAGCGATTCGAAGAGTAAGTAACGAAGAGTCTATCTCAGCGATGTTTGAATATTAAGACCGACAAACTTAACTAATAAAAAAGCGGCTCTTACCAGCCGCTTTTTTATTCCTAAATAACCTGCAAACTCATTGTTTCCCCTTTCGTCTGGTGTTAATATTCGCCGCCCTTTTTTGGGGATGTTATTGTTTTATTATCTAATAATAAAAAACTAATGACACAAACGTAAATTTTGGTCGCAAAAATTTACACACATTTACTATTATTTGGAGTTACCACATGTCTGATGGAATTTTCACACTAGACGCAGAAATCCGTACTGATTTAGGGAAAGGTGCGAGCCGCCGCCTACGTCACGCTGGAAAAGTACCTGCAGTCTTATACGGAGCAAATAAAGAAGCGATTTCTTTGACTCTTATACATAACAAACTTTTTCAAGCTCAAAGCTTCGAGGCGTTCTATTCTCATGTTCTTACTTTGAACATTGGTAAAGAGAAAGTAGAAGTATTGGTTAAAGACATGCAACGTCATGCATTTAAACCTATTGTTATGCATCTTGACTTTTTACGTATTGATGCGAAAAAAGCGTTACAAACAAATGTACCTTTACACTTCTTGAATGAAGACATAGCTGATTCTATCAAGTTGAATGGTGGCCACGCTGAGCATCATATGGTTGATGTTGAAGTAAGTTGTTTACCAGGTGACTTGCCTGAGTACATCGAAGTCGATTTGTTAAACGTTGAACTAGATCAAACTATTCACTTAACTGATTTAGTAATGCCTAAAGGCGTTACTTTGGTTGAACTGAATAAAGGCGAAGAAGAACATGATTTAGCTGTAGTTACAGTTAAACTATCTAAAGGCCCGAAAGTTGAAGATGATGCAGCTGAAGAAGCAGCACCTGCGGAATAATTTGCTTGACTGATAAACAATTAGAGCGCATTAGCCTAATTGTGGGCCTGGGTAATCCAGGCCCTGAATACCAGCATACCCGACATAATGCTGGTGCAATGTTCGTTGAATCACTAGCAAAAATTCATAACTGTTCACTAAAGCTAGAAAATAAGTTTTATGGTTACACTGGTCGTATCACGATTGGTGGGCAGGATATCAGACTTCTCATTCCCACTACTTTTATGAATAAAAGCGGACAAGCTGTTGCAGCGATGGCTAACTTCTACCGTGTGCCAATATCTGGTTTGTTGGTAGCATTTGACGAGTTAGATCTTCCACCTGGTGTGGTAAAATTTAAAACCGGTGGTAGTTCAAGTCAAAATGGCGTGCGTGATATTGTCAGTAGTATGGCCAATCAAAAAGATTTTCTGCGATTGCGGGTTGGTATCGGACATCCTGGTGATAAAAACCGTGTCACAGGTCATGTATTAGGCAAAGCGCCACAAAAAGAACAACAACAAATCGATGATGCTATTGATGAAGCAACACGTTGCCTTGAAATATTAATCAAAGACGATCTAAAAAAAGCTATGAACCGCCTGCATTCATTTAAGGCGGAATAACAGCTCATTACAAATTAACCATGACGGATTCCGTCAGTTCATATATACAAAATTAAGAGGAAAACAAAATGGGTTTTAAATGCGGCATAGTCGGTTTACCTAACGTCGGGAAATCGACACTTTTCAACGCGTTAACCAAAGCCGGTATCGAAGCGGCAAATTTCCCATTTTGTACTATAGAGCCCAATACTGGTGTGGTTCCGGTACCTGATTTACGCTTAGACAAACTTGCAGCAATCGTGAAACCTAAACGCACAATCCCCACCACAATGGAATTTGTGGATATAGCAGGGTTAGTTGAAGGTGCATCTAAAGGTGAAGGCCTAGGTAATAAGTTTTTAGCTAACATTCGTGAGACTGACGCAATCGGTCATGTTGTGCGTTGTTTTGATAATGACAACATAGTGCATGTCGCCGGCAAAATCAGTCCACAAGACGATATCGAAATCATCAACACAGAATTAGCATTATCTGATTTAGAAACCACAGAAAAAGCACTACATAGAGTTTCGAAAAGGGCAAAAAGTGGAGATGCAGACGCTAAAGCTGAGCTTAAAGTATTAGAAAAAATCAAACCTCATTTAGATGCAGGCGAATTATTACGTTCAGTTGAGCTAGATAAAGAAGAATTAAAACTTATCAGCTATATGAATTTTTTAACCCTAAAGCCGACTATGTATATTGCCAACGTTAATGACGATGGATTCGAAAACAATCCCTACTTAGACAAAGTACGTGAAATTGCTGCAGCAGAAGGCGCTGTTGTCGTTGCTGTTTGCGCTGAAATCGAATCTGAAATAGGCGAACTAGACGACGAAGAAAAAGCCGAATTCATGGCCGATATGGGCTTAGAAGAGCCCGGTCTAAACCGCGTGATCCGTTGTGGTTATGAATTACTTGCCCTAAATACCTATTTTACCGCTGGGGTACAAGAAGTCCGAGCCTGGACTTATAAAGAAGGTTCTACCGCACCACAAACCGCAGGAGTCATCCACACCGATTTCGAAAAAGGTTTTATCCGCGCTGAAATCATTGGTTATGACAACTTTGTTGAATTTAACGGTGAACAAGGTGCAAAAGACGCAGGTAAATGGCGTTTAGAAGGAAAAGAGTACATAGTTAAAGATGGCGATGTGATTCATTTTAGGTTTAACGTATAGCTTTATACGATTAATCTATACTAGGCCCGCTAAGAAAGCGGGCTTTTTAATGCCCATAGATAAATGATTATGTTCAAAAATATGAGGATGAATTAATCACAATTAAACAGCCTAAATTTGTGACACAACAAAAAATCTAGCAAAATCTCTTTTCAAGCTACTCATATTCAATTTTAAGAATGAAAAGAAGATATATAGACAAGTGTCATATGATCATTTATTAACCGACATAAAAATAATAGACACATTGAATCAAGTACAAAATGCCACCGTTATTAGTTTTTTTTGCAATTTTTGCAAAGTCTTGCCTAGTAACTAACCAAACAGACATTTTAATGTCATAAAACGGTTGACGACAAAAAGCTAGATCAGCATAATACGCGCCACTTCGGAGACGGAGTGATTAAGTGGCAACATAGCTCAGCTGGTTAGAGCACATCACTCATAATGATGGGGTCGCAGGTTCGAGTCCCGCTGTTGCCACCACTTTTTCCTTTATAGGATTAAAAGTATGCGGGAGTGGTGGAATTGGTAGACACGCTGGATTTAGGTTCCAGTGCTTCACGGCGTGAGAGTTCGAGTCTCTCCTTCCGCACCAATGTTAGTATGAAGTTAGGATATTGTTGGGGTATAGCCAAGTGGTAAGGCAACGGGTTTTGATCCCGTCATTCGTTGGTTCAAGTCCAGCTACCCCAGCCATTTTTTATTGGTATTAGTAAACAGGCCAATAATTGTTAATAATAGATTTATATTTCTTATTAATGCATAAAGTTATAATTTGGATACGTTTTAGAATTGTCTCCGTTTATTATTTCAGTTTTTTAAAGTAGGAAATTATTTTATAATTATCTACACTCCTGGGGTATAGCCAAGTGGTAAGGCAACGGGTTTTGATCCCGTCATTCGTTGGTTCAAGTCCAGCTACCCCAGCCACATTAAAGTAGTTGCTGAGTATTGAGTTTATTACCGCGTTACAAACGTAGGTCATATAATCACTTCGTAATTACTTATAATAACGCCAAGCTTCTGCTTGGCGTTTTTGTTTGTGTTGATTTACTTTGTTCCCTAGACATAAATGCCATTAAACGGCAAACTTCCAACACAGATTCAAATACTTGTGAGCCATATCTTGATTAACGAAATTGTCGCCTTTATCAATAACATTCTTTGGGGTAACGGTCAGATACTGATCTACATGTTATTGGCCGCTGGTGTCTGGTTCTCGGTAAAACTTGGTTTTATTCAAATTCGTCATTTTGGGCATATGTTTTCAGTGATGAAGGGCAGTACAAAAAGCGATAAAGCTGGTATCAGCTCCTTTCAAGCATTATGTACCAGTTTATCCGCCAGAGTCGGTACGGGTAACCTAGCGGGTGTTGCAGTCGCGATATCATTAGGTGGCTCCGGTGCAATATTTTGGATGTGGGTTATCGCTATTCTGGGAATGGCAACAGGCTTTGCTGAGAGTGTCTTAGGTCAACTCTATAAAGTTAAAGATACCAATGGCGAATATCGTGGTGGACCCGCCTATTATATCCAACAGGGCCTAAATAAACGTTGGTTAGCCGTGATATTTTCACTGTTCTTATTTTTGGGTTACGGGTTTATTTTTAGTGCAGTACAAGCAAATACTATTACCGACGCACTTAATCACGCTTATGATATCCCTACCCTGTATTCTGGTTTGGTCATTATTGTCTTAGCAGGGTTAATCGTGATTGGCGGTTTACGTGCTATAGCAAAGTTTGCTGAGTGGGTTGTGCCTTTTATGGCTGTAACGTATGTGTCGGTTACACTGGTTATTACCTTTTTAAACATCGATTTAGTACCTGCCATGTTATGGGACATTATTACTTCAGCCTTTGGTCTTCAAGAAGCAGGCGCAGGTGCGATGGGTGCAGCATTTAAACACGGTGTGCAACGTGGGCTGTATTCTAACGAAGCTGGCTCAGGTAGTGTACCTCACGCTGCTGCAAGTGCCACGCCTAACCCGAATCACCCGGTGTCTCAAGGATACGTTCAAATGCTCGGTGTATTTATTGATACCATGATTCTATGTACGTGTTCGGCAATCGTTATTTTATTAGCTGGTGGTGCATCAGGTGAAGGCATGGAGGGTATACGCCTGACTCAAGATGCTATGAGTTCGCACTTAGGCGAAGGTGGTGGTTATTTTGTCGCAGCAGCCATAAGCTTGTTTGCGTTTACCTCTGTTGTCGCTAACTACGCTTACGGTGAAAGTAACCTGCATATGTTTAAACTTGACAATAAATCAGGCCGAGCGGCATACACTGTCGGTTATCTGTTGATGATTTTATGGGGCTCAATGGCCGCTTTACCAGAAGTCTGGGCGATGGCAGATATGGCATTAGGATTAATGACAGTTATCAATATTACTGCACTGGTTTGGATGACTCCCACTATCGTCTCAATCAGTAAAGATTATTTTGCCAAGCGAGATAGCGGCAAAGAAATCACCTATAAAGCCGGTGATTGTGAAATACAGGGTAAATCTGAAAAAGGCATTTGGGACTGATTGAATCATCTCA
>Ga0307492_10000461_pt1 | contig 17277 bp, 17 predicted proteins | sample SI3LmetaG_FD_202365 | JGI IMG/M metagenome (GOLD analysis project Ga0307492, IMG submission 202365) | Sea-ice brine microbial communities from Beaufort Sea near Barrow, Alaska, United States - SI3L | ecosystem: Environmental > Aquatic > Marine > Coastal | place: USA: Alaska | collected 2017-05-06 | reverse complement strand
CCGTATTACTTTGCGCCAGCAGCAGAGCCATTTCACGAAGTGATTACAGACTTTCAGCGTAGCTTTCAAACAGATATAGGAAAAAATCACGCTAAATATTTTGATCAAGAAGGATGGTTATTTTTTACAAGAGAGCGTTTTGATTTGCTCTACCCAAGTTATGGTGACACCTACCCAACTTTTATGGGCGCCATTGGAATGACCTACGAACAGGCTGGTCATGGACGTGCAGGTCTCGGCATTAATACAGATGAAGGTTTTGTTCTTACCTTAAAAGATAGAGCCGCGCATCACACCACTACGGGACTCTCTACGGTAGAAATGGGAAGTAAGAATGCAACTAAATTAAACACAGAGTTTAAAAAATTCTTCATCAACAGCGATATTGAATACAAGAGTTACGTGCTTAAAGGGAATCCAGATAAATTAAAAGCCTTAACCAACTTGTTAGATAAGCACGAGATAAAATATGGTTTTTCTGACGGCGGAAATGTGAACGGTTTCAATTATAGCCAAAACAAAAATGCATCTATGGACGCAACTGGCGCACTCGTTGTCAGCGCTACCCAAGCAAAAGGCAAAATGGTCAAAGCCTTATTTGAACCAGATGCAAAATTGAGTGACCCGCTCACCTACGATATTACTGCTTGGAGTATCCCTCACGCCTATGGTCTTGATGCCGTTGCCAGTACAACCACTGTGGCAGCAAATGGAAGAAACCCATATGTTAAAGAAATCAACCAAGTGTATGCAGGTGCCGCAGGGTATTTGGTAAAATGGAATTCTATGAGCGATGCTCGGTTTTTAGCAGCATTACTTCAGAACGATATTAAAGTTCGGTTTTCTGAAAAAGACCTAAGCTTTGAAGGAAAGACTTTTGATAAAGGAACCTTGGTAATCACAAAAAGTGACAATAGAACCAACAATGAATTTGCAGCAACCGTGACAAAAATTGCAAATAAACATGAGCGCAAGTTATACCCTTCAAATACTAGTTTTAGTGACAACCGTACAGATTTTGGTTCGCCAGACATTAAGCTAATTAATAAACAACGCATTGCGATGCTTCGTGGAGATGGGGTTTCATCTTTAAGTTTTGGTTCGTTGTGGCATTTCTTTGAGCAAGACTTAAAATATCCAGTCACTAATATTGACACCGGTGATTTTAGCGCAGCCTCCCTTAAAAACTTTGACATACTTGTATTGCCAAGTGGTTGGTACGGCAGCAAACTTAACGACAATGCAATAGACGGCATTAAAGATTGGGTACGCAATGGAGGTAAAATAATTGCAATGGCAGGAGCGGTTCGTTCGTTTGCCGGAAAAGACGGTTTTGATTTAAAACAAAATGAAGCAGCAGAAGATGATGATGAAAAGAAGGAGGAGGCAAAAGGAAACTTAACGCCATATGACCAGCGAGAACGTGAGAACGTAAAAGATTTGATTACTGGGAGTATCTACAAAACAACGCTAGATGCATCTCACCCTATGGCTTTTGGTTATGGAGACAGCTATTACAGCCTTAAGCTAGGAGGAACTTCATACCAATTTTTGGAAAATGGCTATAACGTAGGTTATATTAAAGGAGCTCCAGAAACAGTATCAGGTTTTTCTGGTATAGACGCCAAAGAAGGTCTTACAGATAGTATGACTTTTGGAGAAGCTAGAATGGGCAGAGGTAGCGTGATTTATTTTGTAGACGACGTGATGTTCAGGTCTTTCTGGGAAAATGGAAAGCTTCTTTTTGTAAACTCCCTTTTCTTTGTGAACAACAACAGGTTTACGCTTTAGGGGAAGATAGCTTCCATATTGTAAAAAATAAGGGGTCCATTGCGAGACCCCTTATTTTTTTTTAATTACACTCCACTTCGCTTATCATTCTTTCTGTAGCCTTCATAGACCGCTTGTACTTGCGATTGCCCCATATTGCAAAGAGAATTACAGAGAGTAGCATTACCGCTATAAAAACATACATACCCACACCAAAATCATCTCCAAAATCATCATTCCCCAGCAGCTTACTGGTCACTACCATCGATGTAAAAAAAACAAAGACGCTGTAAGGGATCGCCAAACGCTGCAAGTTTAACAATCGTTTTTTTGATTTCTGAAATTTTAATAAAACCGTTTTATAACTTTCTGCAGACCACTTTAGTGATTTTACCGTATGCAGTGATTTTAAAGTAAAAACAGGCATTACAATTAAAGATAGCGCTAATAATATTGCCGTTACCTTTAATAGAAAGGAGTCCATCATAGCCAAATTAAATAGGATTATAAGTGCCATTGTAATGCAAATAAGCGCTCCAGTAAACTCATAAAGCCAAAATATTTTAAATCTATTTTTATACTTCTGATTGGTAATTTCCATAATTTGTTTTTTATTTAATACTTCTAGTTTATCCACACGTTTACTCATCTCGTTCCATTGTGCTTGCAATTCTTCTAGTTCCATAGCGCGTATTTTTAGACAATTTCTTTTAATTTATTCTTTATTCTGGACATTCTAGTGCCCACATTGTTTTCTGTAAATCCCGTTATAATACCTATCTCACTATAACTATTACCTTCAAGGAATAGGAACACGATTCCTTTTTCGATCACATTTAATTGACTAATCGCGCCGTGCAAACGCTGACTTTGCTCCTTTGACGCAACATCTATTTCTTCTTCTAAATCAGGCAATGTTACTTTATGAATAATGTGTTGCTGCCGCTTTGATTTGTTTAAAAACCCTATCGCTGTATTCATTGCCACTCGATACATATAGGTGGTAATTTTTGCTTCACCCCTAAAGTTCTCAAATGATTTCCATAATTGTAGCACAATTTCTTGATACAGGTCTTCTTGGTCTTCCCGACTGTCTGTATAAATCCTGCTGGCCTTGTATATGAGGCCTTTATGCGCTAAAATTAAATTTAAAAATACTTCGTTGTGTTGCATCGATTAGCTTTCTGTTCTATAAGTGCAGAGATTTGTATAATTAGTACACATTTTAAAATAAAATTTGGAATGTGGTCATAAAAAAACCACCTTCCATAATACAGGAAGGTGGTTTCAATTTAAATATTTTTTTCTACTTAAGCGTTATCTCTCGGTTGATGCTGCTCGCGCTTGTCTGTCACTTGATGATTTATCTCACGGCCGTCTGCCTTATTTCCTTTTTTATTAATTGCGTTATCTTTTAAACTCGACTCGTTTGGGACTGCCCCCTTATTCATCGTATTTAAAGTTTTATGTTTTTGCTCAATAACAATATAACATCAAAAACAAAAACAAGCCAAGACGTTAAGATAGATTAACAGTGGCTTGTTAAAGACTTCATAACGACTCTTGGTTTTTAGATTCAATCCATTTACTCATGTATTTTGAAGCTTGAAGGGTATGATATTGTAGTATTTGGCCCATAAAATTGTTGTTTCTATGTATGACCAATGCTTCGGAAATGCGCAGTATTTTATCCAGAAGACTTCTTGAATGTACCTCCGTATTAAACCGTGAATCCAAAATATCAAACCCGGCTTGCTGCGAAACGAGCCAATCTCTTTTTTCTGAATACAGCGTGACAGCACAATTAGTAAAACGCACCACGTCATCTTCTATCCCTCCCGCATCTTTTCCTGCGCCATACATCCCTTCTGCGCCAATAGTTGTGGTAACAGCTGGAGTACCATAATACATCGCGTCTAGAAGCTTCCCTTTAAGCCCTGCACCAAAACGTATAGGAGCCAGACATATTCTTGCAGCACACATCACCTCCTGAACAGAAGGTGCCCAACCTTTAATAAAAAACCCATTTCGCTCACTATGTAATTCTAAAATTTGTTGCGGTGCGTATGCACCATAAATACTTAAAGTTGCTTCTGGTAATTGCTTGCGTATCGCTGGCCAGATTTCTTGATGCAACCATTTTACGCTATCTACATTAGGCGCATGGTAAAAGTTCCCGATGGCGATAAAGCCATTTCGTTCTTCATACTTCGGAAATGTTCTCGTTGTTTCAGCTAGTGATTCAGGGAGAAAAGGAACATATTGAAGTAGCCCCTTTGGAATATGAAACGTATCAATTAATAATGCCATTTCTATTTCAGAAATAATAAGACTTACATCTGATCTCAAAATACTGGCGAGCTCACGTTTTGCTGTATCTGTATACAACTGTAGGTCGTTTAGGTTTCCGTATTTCTTAAAAGATGTTTGTCTTGCCTTTCTTAAAAAATGAAGATCTTCTGTGTCTAGTATTCGTAGTGCATTGGGGCAATATTCTGCCACGCGCCACCCAAATTGTTCTTCTGTAATGTACCGATCAAACAGAACTATGTTTGGTTGTAGTTTGGTAATTAACACATCAAAAGAAGGATCGTTGAGTTTTAAATTTTCCGAAGTAATCCCGAGGATATGAAGGTCTGCACTTTTATCTGAAGTGCTTGCTGTACTCCCAAAAGTAACTTGATATCCTTCCTTAATAAACAGTTTGATCAACTGCATCATTCTCGATCCGGCAGCCGTGGTTGTTGGCTCTGGGAATGTATGACCTATAATGAAGATTTTTTTTGCCATGGTACGACACTAAAAAATATTAAAGCGCATCTAGTGTCACCATTTTAGTTTCGATTCTGGAGGGAAGCCCTCTTTCTATAAGTGTATATGCTATTACTATGTTCTTATCATTTAACGCTAGTTTAGGGAAGCCGCTCGCCCTCGCAGTACTGGTTTTTGCAACGGTCATAACTTCTCCTTTTGACCCGTTCCTATCTACTTTGAGTAGTTGTATTAAGGTGTCATCGCCTATATCTTCTATCCAACTCACTACAGCCTCTGTGCTAGAAATCATCACTAAGTCTACGCGACCCATGGTAGGATTACTGTTTATTTTAATAGGGATATCGAGTTCGTTTACGCCACCTTTCCCAAAAGCGAGTTGTACTTTAGGGTCTTCTTTAGCTCCAGAAAACCAAGCAACGGCATATTCATTATTAAACGAGGCTAAGGCAGGACCATTCACAGGGCAGCCGGCAATTTTCCAATTATCATTCCCTACCGTGAAGGGTCCTGACCAACCGGATGCTTCATCCCATTTCTTTATTTTAATGTCTCTTATTTCATCTTCACTTCGACCTCTGTAGGCTACAATGATTTGTTTGTCTTTAGTTACAGTGAGATCAGTCTGGCAACAATCGCATACCCGATGATCTAATTCTTCTTCTCTACTAATGTCTCCGTTTTCTGAAATAATAGCACCTCTCAAAGTCATAGCTCCTCCATCGCCACTATGGCTATCGTGACTCATTCCTGCCGTGTTCCTGCCATCTAACCATACGGCATAAAAAGACTTCTGTCCATAGGGTTGCAAAGACACAAAACCGTGCTCGCTTTTTGTACCGTCATCGTGAAGAAAAATATTTCGTTTCCAAGAAATACTGTCTGACATAGAAGGACGCATTACCGTCTGTAGCAAGTTTAGTTTTATGTCATATGTATAGGCTCCAGAATCAGATTTCTGAAGTATGTTAGTAAGTACGCTCCCATCATTTATTGCAATTGCGGGGAAATCTGCCCAGTTTACAAACCAGTCATTACCGCTTGCCGCGGTTGATGTCGCCTTCCAACTTCCGTTCTTATAGTGCGCAAATTTTAAAAAATCAGTGCTGTCTTTTGTGTTGAGCCAAGACATCCATAGCCCTTCTTGATTTGCAAAAAGATTAGGTGTTTGACTATGTAAAGCTGCTGGATTTTTAATGGTTTTTACAAGCTCCATTTGAGCATCAGCTTCCACAAGCTCTCGCTTCTCCTCTTGTTTTTTACAAGAAAAAAAAACTATAAACAAGAAACATAGAATGATACGCATAAGATCCAAATTTGATTTTAAAAGTACAAAATTGCTACCTTAATAAGATGGCAGATTTCATTTCTTTTTTGAGTACTGGTATCCTCTCCTTTGGCGAAAAAAAAGCTTACTTCACCACTTCAGCATATAAATCAAAGTCTTCTGCTCCTGTTATTTTAACAACAAAGAATTCTCCTGTTCTTAGGTATCCTTCTTCTGCGTTAATCAACACTTCATTATCAACATCTGGGCTGTCAAACTCGGTACGTCCTACATAGTAAGCGCCTTCTTTGCGATCAATAAGTACTCGGTACTCATTCCCTATTTTTTGTTGGTTTAATTCCCAAGAGATTTGAGATTGGATTTCCATTATCTCGTTGGCGCGATCCATTTTCACTTCTTCAGGCACATCGTCTTCTAAGTTGTAAGCATGTGTATTTTCTTCGTGAGAATAGGTAAAACAACCTAATCTTTCAAAACGCATTTCACGCACCCAAGCTCTCAACGTTTCATAATCTTCCTGGGTTTCACCTGGATATCCTACAATCAACGTAGTTCTAATTGCCATATCTGGCACAGCGGCTCTAAAGTCTTGTAACAACTTAGTGGTTTTTGCTTTTGTAGTCCCACGTCTCATTGACTTTAAAATAGGATCTGCAATATGCTGTAATGGAATATCAATATAGTTACAAATTTTAGGCTCTTTGCGCATTAAGTCAAGCACGTCCATTGGAAAACCTGTAGGGAATGCATAATGCAAACGTATCCACTCTATTCCTTCCACTTTCACTAAATTTTCTAGCAACTCTGCAAGGTTTCTTTTCTTGTATATATCAAGGCCGTAGTAGGTTAAATCTTGCGCAATTAAAATAAGTTCTTTTACTCCTTTTGTCGCTAATTTTTCAGCTTCGATTACTAAATTTTCAATGGGTGTTGAGCGGTGTTTACCTCTCATAATAGGAATTGCACAAAACGAACAAGGTCTATCACAGCCTTCGGCAATTTTTAAATAGGCGTAATTCTTAGGCGTTGTCGTAAGACGTTCCCCTATTAACTCGTGCTTATAATCTGCTCCTAATGCTTTTAAAAGCCCAGGTAATTCTGTCGTCCCAAAATACTGATCCACATCTGGAATTTCTTTTTGAAGGTCCGGTTTATATCTTTCAGAAAGACAGCCAGTAACAAATACTTTATCTACAAGTCCTTCTTTTTTCTTCTGAACAAATTCTAATATCGTATTGACACTCTCTTCTTTGGCATTTGCTATAAAGCCACAGGTATTTATCACGACCACATTTCCTTCCTCTTCGTGAACCACCTCTTTATTATTGGCTTTTAGCTGCCCCATTAACACTTCACTATCATAGACGTTCTTAGAACAACCTAAAGTGACTACGTTAATCTTATTTTTCTTGAGTGTTTTTGTTCTCATCTTACAAATTTACGTCCCGAAAAGTATCGGGATTAGTGGTGCTTTTTAATATTAGTTAAGCGGGTGCAAAGGTACTAGAAATATCTAGCATTTAATGCTTTATTAGGCAAATGGATTAAATTGAAAAGCAAGTAATATTACTAAAGAATGACCCATGAACATTCCAAGCATCGATATTGGTATCACCCAAAACTGGTCTTTTAAAATCTTTTGATTCTTAGCAAATCGCCAGAACAGATAAGCACCAAAGACCCAAAATGGCATCAATAAAACATGTGCAAAGCTGACGTAATAAGAAAGTGACTCTGGAAAAAGTGGGTTTCGGGCTAAGGAAAACGCCTTATATATACCATATAGTTGAACTAAAATTTGAAACACGCAATACAATAAGCAAAGCTTAACAATTGCATCTTTCCACCACATAGATAGTATAAGCACTTCGGAAATTTTATTTCTTGAAAAAACTATCCACAAACTCAAACTTATTAAAAACTTGAAGATCTTCGATGCCTTCCCCTACTCCTATATACCTCACAGGAATTTGAAACTGATCACTAATCCCTATCACTACACCTCCTTTTGCGGTGCCGTCTAGTTTCGTTACTGCTAGCGAAGTTACTTCTGTAGCCGCGGTAAATTGTTTTGCTTGCTCAAAGGCATTCTGTCCGGTAGATCCATCAAGAACTAAAAGCACATCGTGTGGAGCGTCCGTAATCACTTTTTGCATTACGCGCTTTACCTTGGTGAGCTCATTCATTAAGTTCACTTTGTTATGAAGTCTACCTGCGGTATCTATTATGATAACATCAGCATTCTGGTTTACGCCACTCTCTAGCGTATCAAAAGCAACACTTGCTGGGTCACTGCCCATTTCTTGCTTTATCATTGGAACTTCAGTTCTATCTGCCCACACTTGTAGTTGGTCTATAGCCGCCGCTCTAAAAGTATCTGCTGCACCTAAAACTACTTTGTATCCAGCATTCTTAAACTGATGTGCTAATTTACCAATGGTTGTTGTTTTACCTACACCATTCACTCCTACTACCATAATCACGTGTGGTCCCGATGCATGTTTAGGAACAGAAAAAACGCTTTCATTACCGCTGTCAATTTCACTTAGCAAACCTGCAATCTCTTCCCTCAGGATTAAATTGAGTTCACTAGTACCAACATATTTATCTTGAGCTACTCTTGCTTCAATACGGCCTATAACCTTTAGCGTAGTAGTCACACCTACATCACTTGAGACTAAAATTTCTTCTAGATCATCTAGCACGTCCTCATCCACCTTAGCCTTACCGGCTACTGCCTTGTTGAGTTTATCAAAGAAAGTAGATTTAGATTTCTCTAAGCCCTTATCTAGGGTTTCCTTCTTCTCTTTGTTAAATATGTTTTTAAAAAAACTCATTGTTGATGTGTTAATTGTTCTCGCTCGTTACTCACAAAATGCAAAAATACGAAAAGCCACTCTCGTTTAAAAGTGGCTCAACTTAATATTATAAAAAGAACAATTATTTTTTGCTCATCCAGTCGCTTACTCTGTCTGGAGCCATAATTGATTCTGTAAAAACGTACGCCCCAGTTTTTTGAGACTTCACCATTTTTATTGCTTTAGTAAGACGCTTAGATCCTGTTTGTAGCGATGCTACCGATTTCTTTGCCATAACACTTGTTTTTCATTCCGTTAGAACGGAACCTAATTACTTAATTTCTTTGTGAACCGTCATTTTCTTCAAGATTGGGTTAAATTTCTTTAACTCCATTCTATCTGGCGTATTCTTTTTGTTCTTTGTGGTGATGTAACGAGATGTTCCAGCTTGCCCTGAGTCTTTGTGCTCAGTACATTCTAAAATTACCTGTACTCTGTTTCCTCTTCTAGCCATCTTACTATTCTATTAATGGTTGTTACAGTTATTTAGAAAGGATCCCGTTTGCACGAGCCTCTTTAATTACTGCAGAAATACCTTTTTTGTTAATATTTTTTAATGCTGAAGTAGATACCTTAAGGGTAATCCACTTGTCCTCTTCAGGAATGTAAAAACGCTTCTTCATCAAGTTTACATTAAACTTGCGCTTCGTTTTATTCATCGCGTGAGACACGTTGTTTCCAACCATTGCCTTCTTTCCAGTAAGTTCACAAACTCTTGACATTGCTGCAATTTTTTTAGTTATTTTTAAACAGGGTGCAAATTTAAGTAATATTATTGGTTTGAGCAACAAAAGAAATTCAGTTTTTTGATAATTCTTTTAGCAACATTTCTAAGGCTTTACTCTTAGCCTTGGCAATAACACGTTCGCGATGATTTCCGAAGCTAAATTCTTCTACCAAAACCCCTCTAGGATAGGCAATAGCAATACATACCGTCCCTACTTCTTTATCTGTATCTCCTAATGCAGGTCCTGCAACTCCCGTTGTAGCGATGGCATAATCTGTGTCAAATAACTTCCTGCTATTTTCGGCCATAGCGATTGCTACCTCAACACTTACTACCGTGTGTTTTTTAATTAAGGCAGCATCCACATTTAATATCTTGGTTTTAAGGGCGGTACTGTAAGGAATTAAGCCTCCTTTAAAATAAGAGGATGCCCCAGCGACTTCAGTAATCATTTGCGCAATGGCTCCACCGGTGCAACTTTCAACGACACTTAACGTTTGCCCTTTGGCAATAAGCAATTCTGAAATGCGCCCAACTAAACTTGTTTCATCTTCATAACCTATAACGATGTCCTTTAATATTTCAGCAAGAAAGAACATTTGTTTGTTTACATCATCTTCTACAATAATCTTATCGTGTCCTGCAGAAGACAATCGTAAACGCACATTACCGAACGACGGCAAGTATGCTAGTTTTATCTGTGCTGGCAAGGCGTTTTCCCAATCTTCTATTCGGTCTTGAATCTGGCTTTCACCTTGCCCTATAGTCAATACCGTTTTATGGTAGATGTGTGGCCGGTCAAACTTTACCAATACTCTTGGCAGCACCTCATCTATTAATAAACCTTTCATCTCCTGCGGCACACCTGGCATCGAGACAAAAACGGTATCATCCTTCTCCATCCACATACCCGGAGCCGTACCACGAGCGTTCATAAGAACGGTGGCCTTACTCGGAACCATGGCTTGCGTCAAGTTTGAAGGCAAAGGCTCTCGTTTAATATACTCTTTAAAAATAGTATGGATATGTGCAAGAACTGCCTTGTTTTCTATAAGCGTATCCTCAAAATAATGTAGAAATGTAGCCTTTGTAATATCATCCTTAGTAGGACCTAAGCCACCGGTTACGAGAACTAGATCAACACGAGCATTTGCTTGAGCGAGTGCCTCTAGAATATGGGAAGCTTCATCTTGTACAGAAGTTATCTGAAAAACCTTAACACCTACCTTATTGAGTTCTTTGGCTATAAAGGCAGAATTAGTATCGACTATCTGTCCTATTAGGATTTCATCACCTATGGTAATAATTTCTGCAAGCATATCTTATGCGAAGTCTACTTTTATCTCGCCAAAAACGTGATTAAGTGCGGTATTTAATGACGCTACATTCTCTGCTACAGCGCTGCTACTTTTATTACCTCTTGTCCAAGCCTCTATCACGGTAATATCTTTAAGAGCGCTGATCCCGAACATTTCTATGTTGGGTTTCATTTTATGAGCAAACTGATATGCTAACTCTTTATTATCATTAGCAACCGCTTCGGTTAAAGCTTGAAGATCTGGGGGAATCTCTTCTAAAAATGTTTGTGCTACTATAGCCATAAAGTCGGTGTCTCCACCAGCTATTTCTTTTAAGCTTTCTAAGGAATAATGCTTATCCATTAATTAAATTTTTATTGGGGGGATTGATGTTAGGTGTTTGTTATTTAACCTTGATTGAGAATAATTGTTTGTCGTCTATAAAGCCTGTAAGAATATCATTAGGCTGTATTCTCGCAACGCCACTAGGCGTTCCTGTAAAGATAATGTCTCCTATCTTTAAAGTAAAATATTTTGAAATATATTCGATTAAAGCATCAATATTCCACAGCATTAAAGACGTATTTGCCTTTTGAACTACTTTTCCAGAATTTTCTAATCTAAAATTAATGTTATCGAGGTCTTCAAATTCGCTTTTAGGTAAAAATTCGCCGATAACAGCTGCGCCGTCAAAAGACTTTGCTTTCTCCCAAGGCAATCCTTTTGCCTTAAGTTGTGTTTGAAGATCGCGCGCCGTAAAATCTATCCCTAGGCCTATCTCATCGTAATATTTGTGCGCAAACTTACGGTCTATGTGTTTTCCTAATTTATTAATCTTTACTAGAACCTCCACTTCGTGATGCACATCGTCTGAAAAATCTGGAATAAAGAACGGCTGCTTTTTTAATAAGATAGCGGTGTCTGGCTTCATGAAAATTACAGGATGTTCTGGTCGTTCACTATTTAATTCTGCGATGTGATCTGTATAATTTCTACCAATGCATATAATTTTCATATCGTTCGGGACCTGCCTGAAGGCAAACAGGAGATTTAAAGTTTATTATTAAGCTTACTTAATTTTATTCTGGTTAATACCTTCTTGGTATATAAAGGAAAGTCTGCATTAAGCAGCCACCCAAAATAGCCTGGTTCTTTTTCCAGTACTTCTTCTACTAAGGCTCCTTTGTGCTTTCCGAAGGCAAAAGTTTCTTGTCCTTCTTTATTAATCCCTATATATCCTGCAAAATCTGCAAACTTGTTATGCGCACTAAATGTAGCCAGCGCAGTAACATCATTCTCCAGATCTTCATAACGATCCAGTTGCGCTTTTAGTACCTCATATGTTGCATTTGTATCTGCTGCAGCACTGTGCGCATTTAATAGCTCTTCATCACAATAAAACTTATAAGCAGCTTCTAGCGTGCGCTTTTCTTTTTTGTGAAAAATAGTCTGTACATCAACTGAGGCGGCTTTTTTAAGATCGTAATCTATTTCTGCTCTCAGCAATTCTTCTGCTAAGAGTGGGATATCAAAACGGTTTGAATTATACCCCCCAAGATCGCAATCCTTTATTAAAGCAAAAACCTTAGGCGCAAGCTCTTTAAATGTAGGCTCGTTTGCTACCATCTCATCTGTGATCCCGTGAATGGCACTTGTCACTGCGGGAATAGGAATCGTAGGATTTACTTTCCAGACAAAACTCTCTTTGTTGCCATTAGGAAACACTTTTAATACAGCGATTTCTACTATTCTATCTTTGGCAATATTAATTCCTGTAGTTTCAAGATCAAAAAAACAGATGGGCTTTTTAAGTTGTAATTGCATTGCTATAGTTTATACGGTAAAGGTAACAATTACTCTTTTTTATCATCAATGAAGCCGAAGTATTTACTCATTTTGTTCATTCTTGCCTCAAGGTTCAATGCAAGAGCAAAGAAAACCCGCAGTATCATTTCAGAAATAAATAAGGAAAATAAATTGTCCGTTTTAGTGAAAGCACTTAACAAAACGCGCCTACTAAACAGTATAGACTGTCTAGTATTTACCTATAGCTAACGCTATGACGTGTACGCAAAAGCTTACTGAGCTCTAAAGAACACCATCGCCTATCTTTTGAAATAAGTAAGGATTAATTAACACCGCCTGCATAAGAGCATCTCGAAATAGAAAGAATATTAAACCTCGCGATTTACATCCCATCCTTCAAGATAATCTGCCACTGCTTTCACAAATTGCCCACCTAAAGCACCATTTACAACACGGTGGTCATAACTGTGAGATAAGAACATCTTGTAACGGATGCCAATAAAATCTCCATCTGGAGTTTCTATTACTGCAGGAACTTTACGTATTGCACCTAAAGCTAAAATACCAACTTGTGGCTGGTTAATAATAGGGGTTCCCATAATGCTGCCAAAGGTACCAACATTTGTAACTGTGTAGGTTCCACCTTGAATATCATCAGGCTTTAACGCTCCATTACGAGCACGACCTGCAAGATCATTTACCGCTTTACTCATCCCAACTAAGTTTAGTTGGTCTGCATTCTTAATAACCGGCACTATTAAGTTTCCATCTGGTAAGGCAGCTGCCATCCCAAGATTAATGTTTTTGCGTTTTATAATGGTATCACCATCTATGGCGATATTCATCATCGGGAAGTCTTTTAAGGCTTTTGCCACGGCCTCCATAAATATAGGTGTAAACGTTAGATTCTCTCCTTCACGTTTTGCAAAACCATCTTTTACTTTTTTACGCCAGTTCCAGATATTTGTAACATCTGCTTCAATAAATGACTGTACGTGTGCACTTGTTTGTACACTCGCAACCATATGATGCGCAATAAGTTTCCCCATACGGGTCATCTCTATCACCTCATCTCCTCCGTTTACTGAAACGGGAGCAGATTTTGCTGCTGGCGCTTTTGCTGCGGGAGCGGCACTACTTGGGGTTGTTTGTTTTGGTTGCGCAACTACAGAATCTTTTGGTCCGCCATTCTCGACGTACGCAAGGATATCATTTTTAGTAACACGACCGTCTTTGCCCGTACCAGCAATGCTATCCAATTGCGACTGAGAAATTCCTTCTGCAGCAGCGATATTTTTTACTAAAGGAGAATAAAAGCGATCCTCCGTATTTGTAATTGATGTTTGTGTAGCTTCTTTTGCAGCACTCACTGTTTCTACAACTGCAGCAATAGCTTTAGCAGCAGGAGCAGCAGGCTCAGCAGTTGAAGTTTCTGGAACGCTAGATGCAGGTGCATCTCCTTCTGTCTCTATCACCGCTAATGTTTCTCCTACCTGAACAACATCATCTGTATTAAAACGAATCTCTACAAGTATTCCGTCTACCTCACTAGGCACTTCGCTATCTACCTTATCTGTTGCAATCTCAAGGACTGCCTCATCTGCTTCAATGGTGTCGCCAACGCTTTTAAGCCAATTGGTTACTGTTGCTTCTGCAACGCTTTCTCCCATTTTAGGTAGTTTCAATTCAAATCTTGCCATAGCTATTGTTAGGTGATATCGGGTTTTAACGATGCGAAATTAGTCAAAATAAATAGCTTAACAGATTCTATTTTCTAAAATTTCACAACACTTCCTTTACTGTCACTTTGATCACTCCCTAGTAGAAAATTACAACCTGGAGGTTTAATCTTAAATCGATTCCCTTTATTGCTCATCTGCTGCATAAAAGTAAAAATGCGCTGATACGATATATAGTCTGCATCAAAAATGATTTCTGTATTATGTAAAATGGTATCTTCTAGTACCGCAATAGCAGATGAAGACAGCTCATCATTATATATTGCTGAAAGTTTCTTCAATAATGAAAAGTCATTTGTAAAGACAATAGATTGTTCAATGTAGGCTCTTTGCCTTTTTGTCGAAGCGCCTAGTAAAGGGTGTGCCGCCCTTGCCGCAAACACTCCCATTTTTACGAGTATCTTTTGCCACGAGGTAAGCGATAATTGTTTTTCGTAAAAAATATGCATCGCACCATAGAAACGCTTGAGATACGTTTTATCTCTTACTGTACTCTCGCCTTTATAATGCAGCGTGGCAGTGCTACCTAGGTATCGGTTCTTAAACCCAGCTTTTTCTATTCTATAAGAGAAGTCTATATCTTCCCCATACATAAAGTAATCTTCATCAAAGCCGCCTACGGTATTATAAATGTCTCGTTTCAATAGCATAAAGGCGCCTACTAATACCGCAACTTCACCTTCTCCTGTTTCTGAAATATGACTCGCGTAATACCCGTTCTTTTTACGGCCCTTACCCATCATTTTTTTAAGTGCGACCCCCGGTGTAGGAAGATTTCTCTTACTTTCTGGCAAATAGTCTCCCGTCCCATCCATAAGAAAAGTGCCCAATGCTCCCATTCTAGGGTGTTGCTCCGCATAGGCAAGTACCTCTTTAAAACAGGTTTCTGTTACTGCGGTATCTGGGTTTAAGATGCATACATATGCTCCTTTTGCAATCGCAACGGCTTGATTGTTAGCCGCAGCAAAACCTACATTTTCTTTATTCTCGATACACGTGATTTCGGGAAAGACTCGTCGCATCATCTCACAGCTATCATCTGGAGAATTATTATCTATCACTATAATCTCTGCGTCAATATTTTTAATAGATCGCTGTACACTAAGTATACATTGCTCTAGAAAGTAGCGCACATTATAATTAAGAATAATTACAGAAAGTTTCAAACGGCTAGTTGTTTTTTAAGGAAGTTTCAAAAGGGATTCTATGCAAGATACTTCTTCCTAGCGTAACCTCATCTGCGTATTCTAGTTCATCACCTACAGAGATCCCCCGCGCGATGGTGGTAATAGTAATAGCATATGGCTCTAGCTGTTTATAGATAAAAAAGTTGGTGGTATCTCCCTCTAGGGTCGAGCTCAAAGCAAAAATGAGTTCTTCTATATCGCCTTCACTCACTTTTCTAATGAGGCTTTCTATGGTTAGCTCACTGGGTCCTATGCCATCCATAGGCGATATCTTTCCCCCAAGCACGTGATAGTGACCTCGATATTGGCTTGTGTTTTCTATTGCCATTACATCGCGAATGTCTTCTACAACGCACACAATATTTGCTTTTCTATTGGGGTTTGCACAAATTTCGCAAAGGGCGACATCAGATATATTATGGCAATTAGAACAGAAGATAATCTCTTCCCGTAATTCTTTTATACTTTCTGAAAGTGCAAGGGCTTGCTCTTTAGGCTGTTTCAGAAGATGTAGGACTAAACGTAATGCAGTACGCTTACCTATACCAGGCAATTGTGACATTTCGTTTACCGCATTTTCTAAAAGTTTTGAAGAAAAATCCATGACGTGCAAGATAAAAAAAATGCTTCAGAAATTATATTCCTGAAGCATCGTTCCATTGAAATATATTGTGATTATTCTTTTATGAACTTTTTTGTAATCGTTCCACTTTCCGAAGCAATTCTCATAAAGTAAACCCCTGTTTTTAGTCCTGAAATATTTAAGGTGTGCTCGCCATTAATCTGAACATTTCTATCATATGATAAGAGTGACCCCTTCATATCAAAAACCCGAATATCTATTTCTGTGGCTACTGGCAGTCTTAAAGTAATTTCTTCTCTTGCCGGGTTAGGATATAGTTTTAAAATTTCCGAAGTAAAAGTAGCAGTTCCTAATGTTGATTCTAGCATAGGTGAAAACCAAGTACCACGACCATAAGTGCCGGCGTACAACGTGCGCGTATCTTTGTTGATTTCTAATTCATTTACAATCACATTAGGAAGGTTTGTGTTATAAGGAATCCAATCTTCAAGATCATTATCAATGTAATAAATTCCATAATCCATCCCTAAGTAAATACCATCGCGGCCGTTATGATCCCACACCAAGCAAAGTGCACTAAAGTCTGGTAGGTTTTTCCTGTAGTTTATCCAGGATTCACCGCCATCTAAGGACACATAAGCCTTTGAGCCAGATGTGGTCGTTGCTGCAATTTTATTTGCATCTGTAGGGTGTATCGCAACACTAGTAATCGTACCTCCCGGCGCAGCCATTTGCACCCAAGAAGTAGCACCTCCATCTATTGTTTTATATAACCTGTACTCACGTGTGGCGTACATTACATCACTATTGCTCGGTGCAATTTTCAGGTTGTTTAAATTGCCTCCTAAATCCTGAGAGATTGCCCCCCAAGAGTCACCGTAATTAGTTGATTTATATACTTGATCATAGCCTACATAAATGACACCGTTTTCATTTCCTTGTTCAAATGGAGTTACCCAGTTTCCTTCTCCTGGCCCAGGCTCATTCATACCCTCTAGGGTAGTCGCACCGTTAGTAGATTTATAAAGGTTACCAAACTGTATGGTACCGAATATTAAGTTATTATCCTCATCCATTATAAAAGTTTCCATCCCATCTGCACCAATCCAGCACTGCCAATCCGTATCTTCTCTATAAACAGATGTCCCATTGTCTTGTGAACCTATTGAAATTCTCAACTCTTCTCCTTGCGCCACTCCTAATTTGTATAATTGTTTTATTCCTATTCCCGTTGACAGATCTGTGTAGT
>Ga0307492_10000460_pt1 | contig 17287 bp, 14 predicted proteins | sample SI3LmetaG_FD_202365 | JGI IMG/M metagenome (GOLD analysis project Ga0307492, IMG submission 202365) | Sea-ice brine microbial communities from Beaufort Sea near Barrow, Alaska, United States - SI3L | ecosystem: Environmental > Aquatic > Marine > Coastal | place: USA: Alaska | collected 2017-05-06 | reverse complement strand
GATGGTCGTTATTTATCTTATATACAAATAAAGACGAACCATAGTGAGTTATGGTTGATGAATATCAATGACAATTCACATCAAATTTTGTTTAGTAATAAAGATATGCATAACTCTCATTGGTCTACCGACAGTCAATTCTTATTCGTTGAAAATAATAAAGGATTAATGGGGATGTCAGTTGTTGAGAATAGTTTCCCAAAGCTGATCACCAGCCTCGATCAAAACAAAGACCAATATTTTTACGCAGTAGATGAAAGCCATGATCAAGCGGTCATCACTTCAGAAAAGAACCTGCAAACGAAAGTTCATCAACTGTTTAGAGTGTTAACTGATAGTTCAAAACAACTTTTGTACTCTAGCCAAGAGCGGGTAGTCGACTTTCTACTCGATGACGATGGCCAATTGGCCTTTATTAAACAAGTCAATGGAGAGGGGGCGGACTTATTAGATGTAAGACAACCCATTGTGAAACTCATCAAACATTGTGAGTTTTATAACGCTTGTTCGATGCAACGTTTTGATAAAAAAACTAACTCATTACTAATGAAAGCGCGTTTTGAGCAAGATTTAATTTCGGTGTTTTCTATTGATCTTGAAACACTTAATACTCAATTACTGCATCAGGATCCGAAGGGGAAATTTGACTTAACATCACTTTATTTTGATGGTGAAGGTAAGCATCGTTTAGCTGTTTATGAAGACCATTATTTTTCCCAATATGGATTGGATAAAGACACACAGCGCCAGATAGATAAAATTAAATTGGAATTGGCGAAATTGACAAAAAAGGATTCTGTTTGGATTTTACGACCAGATTCAAGTTTAGAACGTTGGTTGGCGGTAGATATGAGCCCCAATAAGTCTATTATTAATGTCTACATTTATGACAATAAAACAAACAATATTACTCGCCCCTTAATCCATATACTTGAAAGTCCTGAGATTAAAAAACGTCATATACCGCCAAAATATATAGCCCATAAAGTGGTAGTTGAATATCAAACATCTGATGGGATGCAACAATTCGGTTATGTGACATTACCGTTAGGCCGAACGGCCAGTGAAGTGCCATTAGTGGTTATGCCCCATGGAGGCCCTTGGTCTAGAGTGACAGGTGGCTACGATCGTTTTACACAATTATTAGCTAATCGTGGGTATGCCGTTTTTCAACCAAACTTTCGTGCCTCTACCGGTATGGGAAAGAATTATGTCATGTCTGCTAAACAAGACTTTGGTGATGGCAGAGTGCAACAAGACATTATTGATGGCATGGAATATGTGTTATCACAGGGTATAGGCGACAGACATAAATTAGCGATGTATGGGCATTCTTTTGGTGGTTTTTCTACTCTAACCGCCTTAGCTTTTACCCCTAACCTGTTTACAGTAGGTATAGCCGGTGCGCCGCCTACTGACTTAGCCCAATCAGTTAAAATGCTGGGCTTAAAGAAAAAAAATGACCGACAACAATTCAAACAAATGACACTCAATAAATTAGCCGTAGACCCAAGTAAAGAGGCTGATATGCAGCGCTTATATCAAAACTCACCTGACGCTCACTGGCAGAAAATAACTCAACCTCTCTATATGCTAGCAGGAGGACAAGATGACAGGGTATCGGTTGCTAGAGTGAAGGACTTTGCTATAAGGCTTAATCAAACTAATAAACCTATTACCTTGTTAGTTGACGAAAAACAAGGGCATAGTCCAAAACATGACATAGCCCGTGAAGCTTATGCGTATGTGCTTGAAAAAGCCCTAGCCAAACATTTAGATACTGAATACCAACAGGACGTCAGTATTCATCTTAAACGTTATCTTACGCGTAATATCATTATTGATAACAATGGCTTACTACCAGAATGAAATAATCAAACATCTAAACAGGTGCTTGATTACTTTCATGAGCCACTTCGTGCTTTAAGGTCATGGCTATCAATATGATGGCGCAAATACAGCCACCTACTAACAATATAAAACCGCCGTCCCAGCCAAAATGATCAACGGTATAACCTAGAACAATATTGGCCACTACTGCTCCCCCTAAATAACCAAATAAGCCCGTTAAACCAGCCGCAGTGCCTGCGGCTTTTTTAGGGACTAATTCTAAGGCAAATAGGCCAATTAACATCACTGGGCCGTAGATTAAAAAACCAATCGCCATCAGCGCGACAATATCTACAGTGGGATTACCTGGTGGATTAAACCAATAGACCAGAACAGCGACCAAGACCAACACCATATATAAAATAGCGGGCGGCGCACGACGGCCTTTAAACCAAGCATCACTGATATAACCACATAACAAGGTACCTGGAATGCCAGCCCATTCGTATAAGAAATACGCCCACGAGCTTTTGTTAAATGAAAAGTCTTTTACTTCATAAAGATAGGTGGGGGCCCAATCTAAAACCCCGTAACGGATAAGGTAGACAAAAGCATTGGCGGCAGCGATAAACCAAAGTAATTTATTATTAAGAACGTACTTTAGGAATATTTCTTTAGCGCTAAACTCTTGTTCATGACTTTCATCATAATCTTTAGGGTAATCGTTGCGATGTGCTTCAATGGGGGGTAATCCGCATGACTGTGGTGTATCCCGAAGGGTAAAAAATATAAATACTGCTATCAAAGACGCGGCGAAAGCAGGCACATAAAAAATACTGTGCCACTCATTAAACCAAGCCATTCCTAATATAGACAGAGGGCCGATTAAACCGCCTCCGACGTTGTGAGCAATATTCCAAAAAGAAACCGTTTTACCGCGTTCGTTACCTGAAAACCAATGCACCATAGTGCGGCCACAAGCAGGCCAGCCCATGCCTTGTGCCCAACCGTTTAAAAACAATAGGATAAAAATTGAACCTATACTTTGAGTAGCCCAAGAGGTAAATCCAAATATAAACATCACGCCTGCAGAAATTAGTAGGCCTGTCATCAGAAAAAAGCGTGGGTTACTGCGGTCAGATACGCTACCCATTAAAAATTTACTTAAACCGTAGGCGATAGAAACGGCTGATAGGGCAATACCTAACTCACCTTTGCTAAAACCTTGCTCTTCAATTAAGAATGGCATGGCTAACGAAAAGTTTTTACGAACCAAGTAATAACCTGCATAACCAACAAAAATTCCAATAAACACTTGCCAGCGCAGCTTTTTATAATCCTCGTCGATGTGTTCTTTGGGTTGAGATGGGATATGTGGAGCGGGTTTGAAAATACCAAACATAAAAGCTTAATCTAATTGCGTTTCACCAATTAAAACAGATAATTATCATCATATGTATTAATTATTTAAGTTTTGTTTTTAATTCATACTTTGACTGTAACAAGTGATTTCGATTAACTTGTGATTTGTTTGATAAACCCCACATAGGATCCATAATCACTATTGAGTAAATATCATGGAAGTAATAGTTGAGTTATTGTCTACCTTTGTTCGAGTGCTAGTAGTTGATATTCTATTTGGCACAGTATTTTACTGGATTGGTTGGTCTGTTTGTAAGGTCATCACTTTTGGCCGTTATCCAAGATTTTTAAAGCCATTAAGAGGTAATAATATGAATACTCAAGTGTCTCTTCTGGGAGTCGTTGTTTGTTTAGCAGTTTTTCTATCATTTATTTATTGGGGTTAGGTTTGCATAGTTTAGTTTTGATATGAAAATTGCATATTTTGGTTATGACCCATTATTATCTTGCGTAGACGTGTTTTTGAAACAAGGTCATCAATTCGCTGTTATTTACACGGGTGAAAACAGTGGTTATTCGCAGAAGGTTATTCAATTCGCACAGAATAACCACATCCCCCTTTGTTTTGGCAAGCCAAATTTAACAGAAATGCAAACGTTAGTTGAGCAGGGCGTAGAGTTGTTTTTTAGCGCAGAGTACCCTTGTAAAATCCCCGTTCCTGTGGAACTGAAATATGCAATTAACGTGCACCCAACACTTTTACCAGAAGGGCGAGGTATAACACCCTTGCCTCATTTGATTTTGAAACAATCAATTTATGCTGGGGTAACCCTGCATAAACTCAGTAATGAATTCGATACTGGCGATACTCTGCTGCAAAAACCAATTTCGCTAGAGGATGATGAAACCTTTGATAGTTTGAGCGGTAAAGTCTTTCAGGAAACCCCAGATTTATTATCCAGATTATTATCTGACATTGATAATTATTATCAGAGTAGCCAAGAACAAGGAGAGGGCAGTGATTGGCCTTCGATTACAGTGGGTGAACAAACTCTTGATTGGCAGCAGCCCATCGCTCAATTATTAACTAGATTACGTGCCTTTGGCAGTTTAGGCACGTACGCTAATATTTCTGGGAAGGCCTGTGTGATCACATCTACACAATTTCCACTATCGGCACAGGGAAAACGTTATCAACACGATTACAACGCTGGACAAGTCATATTAAACGACCCACAACACATCACTGTTGCAACGATTGACGGTGAACTGCGCATTCCCAAGACAATTATTACTCTGGTTGCCCCTTATTTAGGCTAAAGACCCTTAAACCATTTTCCGATGATTTGCCTTTCATCTTCGGTCATGCCCGTTTTATTCATCATGGGCATGTCTTTGGTTACCACTGCGCGCCTATGGATCAAGGGTGCACGTTGTACTATTTGTGACCATGTATCAAACATTAGACCCAAAGGTGCAATGACAAAGATTTCATCTGTCGGCTTAGCTGAGTGACAATTTGCGCAATGGGTTTGCATCACATCAAATACTTCTTCCTGCTGAGCATTGAGTGCGATGGCGGGTGCTTTTTCTATGGTTGAAATGTCTTCTTTTACCGTGACCGGCATGGATACCCAGCCAGCAATAATTATCATACCCATTGCACCTGTGATTAATATTGATGGGCGAGATATACCGATATGTTTTAGGTTGAAATAATGACGTATCCAAGCCGAAACTATACCAAGGGCCATCAATACTAACCAAGCATTCTGATGTTGGTAAGTCATAGGGTAATGATTACTGATCATAATAAACAACAAGGGCAGGGTAAGGTAGTTGTTGTGCACAGAGCGCAGCTTAGCACCTAGCCCCCAGTTCGGATTGATGTCTGTTTTATTGGTTACAGCATCAACCATTAAGCGTTGCGCTGGCATTATTTTGAAAAATACGTTGCCTACCATTATGGTACCGATTAAGGCGCCTACATGCATAAATGCGCCACGTCCGCTAAACCAATGGGTAGCTAAGTAACTAGCCGCTGCGATAAGTATCAAAAACATGATGCCAAACACTTTTGGGTATTTAGCTAATGGACTACGACAGGCGGCTTCATATATAAATAACCCACCAAAAATCAGTCCTAGGCCTCTTGTTATGGCCTGTGCTGGGGTTAAGTCCATAACCGAGCTATCAATCAAATAAATCGCCGCGCCATGGTAATACACCAAGCTGAGGAGTAGAAAGCCACTTATCCATGTGGTGTATGCTTCCCATTTAAACCAATGGAGCTTTTCTGGAATGACTTCTGGGCCATATTCATATTTAGATACTTCGTAAAAGCCACCGCCATGGACCGCCCACAAATCGCCTTTGATGCCTTTTTGTTTTTTCCACTCAGGTGGAGAGCGTAAATTATTATCTAGCCAGATAAAATAAAACGATGCGCCTATCCATGCCACACCAGCGACAACATGAAACCAGCGAAGAAATAATGAAATCCAATCAAGCAACATGAATGTGCTCCTTTAATACTTGTTTATCGGCTTGGTAGACGGCTTTGCCGGCTACATAAGTGGCCATTATGGCTCTATCATCAGCTAACATGCTTAATGCAAAAATAATATCTTGAGGTGTGCGGTGATTATCAAAACGTAGCGCACTGAGTTCGTCAAATTCTGGGTTAAGGATAACAAAGTCTGCATCTGTACCGGGGTTAAGATTGCCTATTTTATCTTCTAGGCCTAATCCCAATGCAGGCCCTTGGGTCATTAGATACAAGCCATGCAAAGGATCCATCTGGTTACCTTTGAGCTGACAGATTTTGTAAGCTTCGCCCATGGTTTTTAACATACTAAAACTCGTGCCACCACCCACATCGGTAGCCAGCATTACGGGAACATTCTCTTGCTCGGCCTTGGCTAAATCAAATAAGCCACTGCCCAAAAACAAGTTTGATGTCGGGCAAAACGCGATGCTGGCTTGGGTTTCTTGTAAGCGTTGCCATTCTGCTTGTTCTAAATGAATGCCATGGCCAAATATTGCGCCTTTTCTAAGTAAGCCATAATGATCATAGACATCTAGATAATTTTTTCGCTCAGGGAATAGCTCTTTTACCCAAGCTATTTCTTTTTGATTTTCAGACAGATGAGTTTGAATAAATACATCAGGGTATTGCTGTGCTAATTCACCCAAAACGTGTAACTGCTCATCACTACTAGTTGGGGCAAAACGTGGCGTAATGGCATATTTTAGTCGCCCATTGTTATGCCATTTTTCTATCAGTGCTGCACTGTCTTGTTGAGCAGTTTGTGGGGTGTCTTGCAACCAATCTGGGCAGTGTCTGTCCATGCACACTTTACCTGCAATCAAAAGCATATTGTGACAGGCTGCTTCTTGGAAAAGTGCGTCGGTAGCTTGTTTATGTACCGACGAATACACCATGCCAGTGGTGGTACCATGGCGATGTAATTGTTTAATAAATATCTTGGCTATATGACTAGCGTATTCTGGATCTGCAAACTTGCGTTCTACCGGGAAAGTATAATCTGTCAACCAATCAAGGAGCTGTTCTCCGAAGCTGGCAAGCATTTCAGTTTGTGGAAAGTGTAAATGGCTGTCAATAAAGCCGGGCAAAAGTAACTTACCTGAATAATCATGTAAAGATGCTTCAGTATATTGATTTATATGGTTTTTATATTCACCAATAAATTCAACCTTTCCGTTACGCGTAACTAAAAGTCCATCTTCAAAGTACACATAGTCCTGTTTAGGGCTATGACTCTGTTTAGAAAAGTGCAATATCGAAGCGCGATAAGCTTGGGTTGTCATAAATAGGAGTTCTCTCTATAACTACAATAATAACTACAATAATAACTGCATAAAAGTTACAGTAATAATTGCCAGTCTAGCTGCCGCGATAACTGCTAAAACCGAAAGGTGAAATCAGTAGTGGCACATGATAATGCCCACCGTTTTCGGTGAGTTCAAAATGCACATCAACGAAGGGATAAAATCCATCTTTGTGATGGGTCTGCAAATAATCTTTGGTAAAAAATCTTAGGCAATATTCACCTGCAATAAACTGATGTTCTTGCCACTGATTACAACGACCATCGTTATCAGTTTGTGCTTCAATGACTACGCCACTAGTTGTGGTGAGAGCTAATTTCATATTGGCAGCGGGTTTACCTAATGTGGTATCTAACACATGGCTGGAAAGACTGATGCTCATGATGTGCGTATTCCTTTTTCTAATCTTAGTAAGGTGATTTTTATTTGTTCTGCTGCAGCTAATTTGATTTCGGTTAGTGTGTCATTGTTTAGGCGCTTGAGCAGTACTTGTAACATCGTGTCTGCACTGAGCCCACTGGCACAGATAATAAAGATAAACCCATGCCTGTCCAAATAGGTATGATTTGCCTTGGCCAGCTCTTGTAATGTTTGTTCGTTTGCTTCGCTGGCACCTTGTTGTTCGTTACCCGCCATCACTTTTGTGGCAGCGTATTTTTTACGCAAACTGTTGATATCTCCAATCATAGGATGGGCTTCAAAAGCGGTCATAAAATCTGCTTTGTCACAACTCTGCCAAATTTGTTGTGCGGCTTTAAGCAGTGATCCAACGTCAGTGAAAGGCCGTGCTAATACAATCTCTCGATACCATTTAGGTGCTGCGCAGCAATGACTAAACCATTGCTCGGCTTTTAGCTGTTCGAGTTTGTTTAAAGCGTTTAATGATATTGTGTTTGCTTGGTTCATTCTGTCGTTACCAAAGATTGGACCAGTTTTTTGTTGTCTCGCCACGCTTGTTTCTTTTGCAACGGTGTCTCAGCTTTCGGTTCTAATAACTGGATTATCTGCGCGGCCATAGATACGGCTACTTCGATTGGACGTTTTCCGGGAATGTCTAATAAACCAACAGGAGAAACGAGTCGCTGGATATTCTGATGTTCAAACTCACGGTGTGACAATCGGGTTCTAAAGCGCCTTGCTTTGGTATCAGAGCCTATCATGCCCACAAAGGTCATATCTTCCCGGCTAAGCGCAGCTTCGACTATGACAAAGTCTAATTGATGGCTATGGGTCATGATCATCGCCCATGCCCCATTAGGTAAGGTGGTAATGGTATCTGCTGGATCTTCACTTGCCAATAACGTCACATTGTTTGGCTGAGTTTGTTGATCGATTTCATCAATCATATCTTGTCGATTGTCTATCCAGCTAATTTGCAACGGCAATTGCGCTAAAATGGGTACCAAAGCCCTAGCCACATGGCCCATTCCGTAGATAGCGATATGTTGAGTATGTTGGGTAAATACTTCAAACAACACATTAGTCGCACCACCACAACATTGCCCCAACTTGCTGGATAATGGGTAATGTTCGACTTTTTGGCTGCTATTGTTATCAATCAGCATGACACGTGCTTGTTTGATCACTGCAAACTCGAGGTGGCCACCGCCAATAGTGTCGAAGGTACTGTCGTCACACACCAGCATTTTAGTGCCGCCGTTTCTTGGAGTTGAGCCTGCAGTGGCTAGCAATGTGACTAACACATAACTTTTGCCTTGCTGTTGGCATTGGTACAGGGCGTCAAACCATGTTTTTGTGGGTAGACTCATGCTTGATTCTCCAGCCAAACTTGTGCATTTTCAACCGCGTTGTAGACTTTTTCTGGTGTCGCAGGGGGATGTAGCACAGGATCAATTTGATAATCGGTGATACTAGAGATTGCGTCTTTTAATGCACACCACACCGAATTAGCAAGCATAAATGGGGGTTCGCCCACCGCTTTTGAATGATATATATTATCTTCGTCGTTGGCTCTAGGATATAAGTCGACATTAAAAATTTCTGGCGTATCACCAATCGCTGGAATTTTGTAGGTTGCGGGATTATTACTGATAAGTTTGCCACTATCATCCCATAACAATTCTTCGCTGGTTAGCCAGCCCATGCCTTGAATAAAGCCCCCTTCAATTTGGCCAATATCAATCGCTGGATTCAAGCTTTTGCCTACATCATGCAATATATCAACACGGTCAACCTTGTATTCGCCCGTTAAAGTATCAACGGATACCTCGGAACAACTTGCGCCGTATGCAAAATAGAAAAATGGTCTGCCGTTACCCGTAGAGCGATCATAATGAATTTTTGGTGTTTTATAAAAGCCGGAAGCTGAAAGCGATATACGGCCAATATAGGCTTGCTGAATTAATTCAGTAAAGGCAATGCTATGTTCATTTAAGACTACAGATTGTTCGGTAAAGGTAACGTGTTCTGGGTTGCCTTTGACCAGCTCAGCATAAAATACAGCTAGTCGTTGCTTGATGATCAAACAGGCATTTTGCGCTGCTTTACCGTTTAAGTCTGTACCGCTTGAGGCTGCTGTTGGAGAAGTGTTAGGTACTTTATCAGTGCGAGTTGAAGTAATTTCAACATGAGACAACGGCACACCAAACTCATTGGCGACTATCTGGCCAATTTTGGTATGTAATCCTTGGCCCATTTCGGTGCCGCCATGATTGATTTGCATACTGCCATCGGTATAAATATGCAGTAAAGCACCTGCTTGATTCAGGTGTTTAGCTGTGAATGAGATACCAAATTTTACGGGGGTTAAGGCTAAGCCTTTTTTGATGATGGGGCTGTGTTTGTTGAACTCTATAATTTGTTTACGGCGCAGTTGGTAATCGCTTGATATTTCTAACTTATCAATCAAATCAGCTAATAAATTGTGCTCCACCTGCATACCGTATTGAGTGGTGTTTCGGGTATCTTTGCCATACAAATTAAGTTTACGAATAGCTAGAGGATCTTTACCTAATTTACGAGCAATCGCATCCATCATGGCTTCGGCGACTATCATACCTTGGGGGCCACCAAAGCCACGAAAGGCCGTATGTGACACTTGATTAGTTCGACACCTATGCCCTTCTATATAACAATCTGCCAGAAAATATCCATTATCGGCATGAAACATCGCCCGGTCTACTATGGCATCAGATAAGTCGGGTGAGTGACCACAATTGCCGTTTATTTCTATATGGGTAGCCTGGATCAACCCCTGATTATCTGTGGCGACTTTAAATCGGTTTTCGAAAGGATGCCGCTTACCTGTTGCCATCATGTCCTGCATGCGTGGAAGTCTCAGCTTTACGGCTACCTTATTGCGGCTAGCAAATAATGCGGCTAAACAAGCCCATTGAGCCGCTTGGGTTTCTTTACCACCAAAACCACCGCCCATGCGTCGCATATCCACTACCACTTTGTGAAGTTTAATATTTAATACTTCAGCAATCAGTTTTTGTACTTCACTGGGATGTTGGCTCGAAGAATAGACCAACATTCGATCTTCTTCTTCGGGTATGGCCATAGACACTTGGCCTTCAAGGTACATATGATCTTGGCCACCGATGATTATTTCACCTTCAATGTGAATTGGGCTTTTGGCATAACTATGCTGAAAATTCCCACGGCGCATAAAGTGTGGTGGGCGCACAAAATTTTCTTGTTTTTTTGCCTGATTAACTGACAAACATGCTTCTGTAGGCGAGATGACGACCTGTGCTTTTAATGTTGCTTGACGCGCTAAGTTAACACTGGTCGCCAAGACCGCAAAGATAGGTTGGCTGTGATACAAAATTTTTGTATCTGCTAATAACGGATCCCCTGGAAAGACCGGACCTATGTCTTTATGACCAGGAATGTCATCTACGGTGATGACATCTATCACACCTTCAGAAGCTTTAACTTGCGACAAGTCGATAGATGTGATTATTCCAGTGGTTACCGAGCTCACACCTACTGCAACATGATGGATATTTGCAGCCTCTGGTATATCGTCAATGTAACGAGCTTGGCCACTGACCTGGCGCTCTGCACTTTCATGTTTATGTGATTTGCCAGCTGCACCTTGAGGCGTGCCATCAAATTTGGGTTGCTCAATAAGTTTACGCATGTGGTATTTCCTCTTTTGATGAAGGAATATGTACTACACGGGTTTCAATTTTTTGGCTGCTTTGGTTGGTTTCTAACCAGAAACGTTTCCACAAATTAGTCAACATACTGAGTCTATAAATCTTAGTTGCACGCACATCATCTAAAGGCGTGAACGCTTGTTTGAGGATGTCTTTGCCGATCTCAAAGGTTTCGTTACTAGACCACGTTTTACCTTTAAGCTGCGTCTTCAGTTCTATTACGGTTGCCGGAATAGCTGCAACACCACCAAATCCAGTGTCAATATTGTATACCTTTCCATCAATGACTTGTAAGTTGAATACGGCGCATACCGCTGATATATCATCTTCATAACGTTTAGATACTTTATAGGCGCGTATTAGGTTTGTATGCTGAGTGAAGGGGATAAAAATTGTTTCTATCCATTCAGACGCTTCTAAAGCTGTTTTGCGGTAATCCAAAAAGAAATTACTTGCTGCAATGGTTCTTTTCCGTGTGCCGTTGTCCACATGTATCAATGCATTGAGGGCTAACAATGCAGGTGGCATATCACCTATAGGCGAACCATTGGCAACGTTTCCACCTAGACTGGCTTGATTACGAATAGGTGTGGCGGCAAAGCGCCATAAAAGTTCAGATAATGCTGGAAAATGTTTTAACAAGCTAGATTCAATTTTACCAAAGGGCAGGGCGGCACCAATTAATAATCCATACTCTTGCTCAACAAGTTGGTTTAAATCTGGCATCGCACTTAAGGCTATCAGTTTATCGAAGGATTTTAGCTGTTGAGTGACTTGCAACGCTAAGTCAGTACTGCCCGCAAATACTTTAGCTTGGGGATATGTAGCTTTCGCTGCTGCGAGTTCTAATCTTGACGTCGGCACCAGTAAATTATCTGTACTGATAGTATGATTGTTGATCTCTTTTAAACGATTAGCTGTCTGAGTTTCTGCTAGTTTGAATTTATCCCCTTGTTTGTTGTGACACACACTTAATGTGGCATCAATAATGGGGCGATAACCTGTACAGCGGCATAAATTTCCAGAAAGTGCTTGAATAACCGATTCTCTGTCTGGTTTCGAAGCTTGTTGGTACAAAGCAAACATCGACATAATAAAACCTGGGGTACAAAAACCACATTGTGAACCATGATGATCGACCAGACTTTGCTGTACAGGGTGTAACACTTTTCCATTTGGCAAATGTTCAACTGTGATCAATTGTTTGCCATGTAATGCGGATAAAAAGGTCACACAACTATTTATGGCTCTATATTCAAGGTTGTTCTGTGCTGTATTATCTAAGTTGATTACTTCGGCTAGCACTACTGTACAAGCGCCACAATCTCCTGAAGCGCAGCCTTCTTTAGTACCTGTCAGTTTTTTTTGTTCCCGCAAATACTCAAGCAAAGTCAAATCAGCTCTGGCTTGATCTATGGCAGTGATTTCATTGTTAAGCAAAAAGCTGATCATGCGACGCTCCATTAGCAAAATTAATGAGGATATTATCCCGACTAGTGATGTTAAATACAATAAATACTAGACTAAATGGTCAAGTTTTGTCTAATTTAAAGGGAAATACTCAAGCATGTGGACTTTTTTACTCAGAGTCGTATATGTTGGTAATTCATTGTGCAATGGATTTATAAACAAATAAGCAATAAAAATGCCGGTTGTTGAATGTCATAGTAATTTATATGTAACAGCTTTATGGTTCTAGTAATCCCCTAGATTGGGTGATATTTTTATAAAGTTATTTAAGGTATATAAAATTTTATACAAACGGAAATTAAATATTAAATGTGTGCAAGTAAGAATTACAAAGAAATCAGCATTGGAGAGCTTAATCGCAGTAAAATATTAAATGCTGCTGAAAAGGAATTTGCTTTACATGGTTTTAAAGGCGCACGGGTTCAGCAAATAGCTGATAGAGCTGAATTACCCAAAACCAATGTGCTTTATTATTTTAAATCTAAAGAGTCACTCTATTTGGCTTTGTTGGAAGATATTCTTCGGTTATGGAATAGTCGGTTTGATGAAGCAACAGTGAGTGATGATCCAGCTGAAGTATTAGCACAATATATTGCGGACAAAATGGAAATATCCCGTTGTCGCCCAGACGCATCCAAAATGTTTGCACTAGAAATTATCAATGGTGCACCTAATTTAGACAAATTTTTTAAAGACCAACATGCGTCTTGGATGGCGGGCCGCGTGGATGTGATTAAACAATGGATTGATCAAGGTAAACTAACCGCAACAGACCCTCATTATTTGTTATTTAATATTTGGGCAACATCACAACATTATGCTGACTTTTCTATACAAATTAATGAACTCAGAGGCAAATCTATGACTCAAACTGATTTTGCCGAAGCGACAAATAATTTGGTTAAATTAATTTTAACCGGCTGCGGTTTATCTGTTCCAACAGAATTTAAATAAGGTACTAGATGAAACATGCATACCCAAGGGATTTAATAGGTTACGGCCAATATCCTCCACACCCTAAATGGCCTAATCAAGCCAAGATAGCCGTGCAATTTGTGCTTAATTATGAAGAGGGCGGTGAAAACTGCGTTTTACATGGTGATGAACAATCTGAAATATTCTTGTCTGAGTTAGTTGGAGCCCAAGCTTATTCAGACAGACATTTAAGTATGGAGTCTATTTATGAATACGGTAGCCGTGCTGGATTTTGGCGTCTTTATAACTTGTTTGTGCGTTACAATTTACCCATTACCGTATTTGGTGTGACGATGGCACTACAACGCAATCCAGAAGCAGTCGCCGCCATGAAAGAAGCAAACTGGGAAATAGCCAGTCACTCTATGCGCTGGATCCATTATCAAGAAATGCCTGAAATTCAAGAAAAGAAAATGATCAATGCTGCAGTGCAGTTACACCAAGCAATCACAGGCAGTAAACCCAAGGGGTGGTACACAGGGAGAACCAGTCCTAACACCCTGAAATTGATTGCAGATAGAGATGACATTTTATATTGCGCCGACTCCTATGCAGATGACTTACCCTATTACGACACGCAATACGCTAAACCTTTATTAATGGTGCCTTACACCTTAGATACCAACGACATGCGCTTTGCTACCCCACAAGGTTTTAACAGTGGCGAACAGTTTTATGAGTATCTTAAGGATGCATTTGATGTGTTATATGCGGAAGGTGAAACAGCACCCAAAATGTTATCTATTGGTTTGCATTGTCGAATAATTGGACGCCCTGCGCGTATGGCTGTCCTGCAACGATTTATTGAATATGTACAAAGCCATGATAAAGTATGGTGTTGCACCAGGGAGCAGATTGCGTTGCATTGGAAGGAACATTTTCCGGCGTAATGTTGAAGTCAGCTGTGTACTGAAAAGAATTTTCCTGAAATTTATGTTACAAAAAAATATAAATGATTTATTATACTGAGCTTTTTGTTTTTGACGCTGCGCTATGTGACGTCCACTGCAATTCAATATTTGTTTCAGGCAGAGATTTATGAGTGAATCGAATACAGCAGGCAATGCGTCATTTATTAAGTCGCCAATACTGATTAATATAGATTCAACACTGTCTCCTTTTTATGTGTCCAGCATAATTCAAACATGTTTGAGTCATGCTGTAAGTAGTAAGATTCAGCCATGCAAATCAATAGATTTACTTATTTAAGATGATATTAACCTTAATATCAATTGCATCACTGCCCGCCCTCTATTTTGAAAGTAAGAAAAGGTTTCAGGTTAGCAGTATTAATAAAGGGAATATAACTTGAGCTTTTATGTGGCACGTCAGCCTATTTTAGATAGAGCTAAAAAATTATTTGCTTATGAATTATTACTTCGCGACAGTCTTGATAATATATTTCCAAAAAATATTAAAGAAGACGTGGCCACTGCAAAAATAATTGAAGGGTTAGAGTTTAATTTAGGTTTAGAAAGTTTGACTCAAGGCTGTTTAGCCTTTATCAACTTCACCCATGATTCGTTAATAAATGGTTATCCTTTGTTATTGGACAAAGAGAAGATTGTGGTTGAAATTCTCGAAACCGCCAAACCTGGTAAAAAGCTGCTTGCTGCTTGTATTGATTTAAAAGATAAAGGTTATACCATTGCGTTAGATGATTACGAGCATGACTCCACATGGAAACATTTTTTTCCCTATGTGGATATCATAAAACTCGATTATTCCTTGACATCAGAACAGCAATTTCAGGAAATCATAACAGCGATAAAACCTTTTCCTCACATCAAATTACTGGCTGAAAAGGTTGAAACTTACGCTGACTTTCAACACGGGTTAAGTATTGGTTGTGAGTATTTTCAAGGTTATTTTTTTAGTCGCCCTGAAATTATTAAGACGGTGGCTTTTAATCCCTCTCAAATTGCCGTGGTGCATTTGTGGTCCGAAATAAATAAACCCGAATTAGATGTTAAAAAGATTACATCCATATTTGAAGATGACATCAACCTGTCTTTTAAGTTGCTGCGTTATGTACAATCACCAATCTTTAAACGTGATGCTGTCATACAGAGCATAAAACAGGCCTTAATAGTATTGGGACTCGAAGAGTTAAAACGTTTTATTTGTTTATTATTTACCGCTCAATTTTCAACTTGCAAACCACAAGCGTTGGCTGTCATGGCTTTATCTAGAGGGCGTTTTTGTGAGTTAATGGTGAATGCTACTAAGCCTGCTAATTCTCAGCCCTCGGCATTTTTAATTGGAATGTTGTCCTTAATTGATGCCATGGTGGATGGAGACATACAAGAACTTATGGACAAATTACCTCTTCATAAAGACATGAAAGACGCAATTATCAATCGTAAAGGCGAATCGGCATATTTTTTAAAACTATGTGAATTATTTGAAAAGGCAGATTGGCAAAATATTGAGTTTTTTTGCAAACAAATAAAAGTAGACCCCGAACAATCTTGCCGTTTATTTCAAGACGCTTTGAATTGGGCAGAAAATAGGGTATCTGCCATTCAATGAGCTTTGGCATATGGTAGACAATCAGTTGGGATATATCAGCATAGAACGAGCAGAAGTTATCCTTATAAATTTAGAAAACTATCCGCCTTTCTTCGCAATTTAAACTTCATAAAATCCTGACGTTGTCTGATTTACATTAATTTGTTATTTTTACCGAGGTGCCTAGGCATTTTTACATCTGAAGAAAGTATTTGATTCTAATGTCATTACTGTCGTGTCATGCTGATTTACAATCTCATAATTCACACAAATTAAACCAACACCTGGTTTACTCTCAGACAATCTACATTGAGTCACACAACTTTTTACACTTAGAATATACCCGGGATATACAGGTTTTAACCACTTGAGATTGTCGATGCCGGGTGAGCCAAGAGATCCATGTTCTTCCGGGAGAGTATCAATTAGCATACGCATGAACATGGCAGAAGTATGCCATCCACTTGCACATAACCCCCCAAAAAGAGATTTTTTGGCCGCCTCATTATCTAAATGAAAGTACTGGGGATCATATTTGCTGGCAAATTCTATTATTTCACTTTCAGTTACCAGATAAGCACCAAAGTTAGATGTTTGACCCGGTTGATAATCTTCAAAATACATATGCTGTCCTTAAATTTGTGGGGAGTGAAAGTGTTTAAAAATTAGTGACAATTAATAACCACTGAAAAATAATTTCAATAATTAATAAATGTTAAATTACTTTAAATCCAACACATATCTCAATACAAATACCGCTGCCATTATATAGGTGATTAGGGTTACTTGTTTATATCTTCCTGTACCCAGCATTATTCCCACGTAAGTAATAAACCCAAGAGCTATGCCTTCACTAATGCTGAATGTGAGTGGCATAGCTAGCAGTGCCACTGTTGCAGTTGCTAGAGATGTTAAGTCGTCAAAATCGAGTTGTCTAAATGAATCCATCATCAATATACCCACCATGATCAGCGCGGGTGTCGTTGCCATTAAAGGGATGACTTTCATAAGTGGAGTGAGGAACAATGCTAAAATAAAACATAAAGCAACAAACACTGACGTCAGCCCTGTTCTGCCACCTGCGGATACTCCTGCTGCTGACTCGACGTAAGACGTTACGGGTGAAGTACCTATTGCTGCACCCATAACACTGGCCACTG
>Ga0307492_10000459_pt1 | contig 17292 bp, 16 predicted proteins | sample SI3LmetaG_FD_202365 | JGI IMG/M metagenome (GOLD analysis project Ga0307492, IMG submission 202365) | Sea-ice brine microbial communities from Beaufort Sea near Barrow, Alaska, United States - SI3L | ecosystem: Environmental > Aquatic > Marine > Coastal | place: USA: Alaska | collected 2017-05-06 | reverse complement strand
TTATTAACCGTTTGAAAAAGGTCGATAGCCTGACTGTAACATCTGATGGCTACGGCGCGATTGGTCCTGTTGACTGGTTGGCGATGAACACAACCAAGGGGCCGTTGTCTGATGTGCGTGTGCGCAAAGCGATTGCTTATGCGGTCGACAAAGACTTTATTCACAAGGCGCTGATGCAAGGTACAGCTTCAGATTCCACGTCAGGTATTCACCCAGACAGCCCGTTTTATGCGGCGCAAGAGGGTTATGATGTTGATCTGGAGAAATCAGCAGCATTGCTGGACGAGGCAGGCTTTCCTGTCAAAGACGGTACGCGCATGACCCTAACAATCGATTTTGGTTGGCCGGGCGTGAAACCGCAGGTCGAATACGTCAAAGCGGCGCTGAAGAAGGTGAACATCGACGTTCAGGTGCGTGCATCTGCCGACTTCCCGACTTGGGCTAAAAAGATGGGCACAATGGACTTTGATATGTCTTGGGACACTGTGTTCAACTGGGGTGACCCTGTGATCGGCGTACACCGCACATACGACAGCACAAACATTGCCAAAGGTGTTTGGTCCAACACACAAGGCTATTCCAATGCCCGCGTGGATGAGTTGATGGCAATGGCTGCGGTTGAAACTGACGGTGAGAAGCGCAAAGCTTTGTATGCTGAATTCCAGCAGATCATCGCGGATGAGCTGCCTGTTTATCACACCAACACAGTGCCTTATCACACGGTCTACAATGATAAGGTTGGCAACCCGCCATTGGGCATCTGGGGCTCTTCTACCCCCATCGATATGACTTACCTGAAAAAGTAAAATTTTCTCCCTTTGTGGGGCGGACCGCAGTTGGTTTGCCCCACAACTCTCTTTGATCAAAAGAAGATTAATCCGTGGCAAACCTTCAATCCCTCATCATGCGCATCGTTTACGCTATCATCCTGCTCATGGCCGTATTGGTGCTGAACTTCTCGATGATGCATCTGGCACCGGGCGATGTGGCGGATACGATCAGCCAATCCATGGGCGGGGCAGATCAGGAAATACTAGATCAAATCAGGGCCGACTATGGCTTGGACCAGCCCTTCCTTGTGCAACTGGGTCGCTACATGGGCAACGTGCTGCGCTTTGATCTAGGGTATTCCTTTTTTTACAACACACCAGTGACGCAGCTGATTTTGCAAAGGTTGCCTGCTACCTTGCTGTTGGTGTTCACAGCGCAAATCCTTGCCTTGTTCATCGGCGTCATTTTAGGTGTCATTTCAGCACGCAAACCAAATGGGATCGCGAGCCACTTTGTCACAATCCTAGCGCTGTTTGGCTATTCTGCCCCAGTGTTCTGGACGGGCATTCTGCTGCTTATTGGCTTCTCGCTCAAAATCCAGATATTTCCAGTTGCAGGGATGCAGGACGTCACAATCGAGGGCGGATTTTCGGTCCACTTCCTTGATGTGGCACGCCACCTCGTACTGCCTGTGATCACGCTGGGCTCGATCTTTTTGGCACTTTATTCCAGACTGTCACGCGCAACGATGATGGAAGTTCTGGGATCAGATTATGTGCGCACTGCGAAGGCTAAAGGACTGTCTGAGCGTGAAGTTGTTTACAAACACGCCCTGAAGAATTCGCTTTCGCCTGTTATCACGCTGGCTGGCTTGCAGTTTTCTGCCGTAATTTCCGGCGCGGTTCTGGTCGAAGCAGTCTTCAGCTGGCCCGGCCTTGGAACCCTAGCGTTCCAATCGATCATCGCACGCGATACGCCCACGATCTTAGGCATCTTATTCTTCTCCGCCCTTGTCGTAATTGTTGGCAACCTTTTGACAGATCTCGCGCTGCGCTTCGTTGATCCACGTGTAGGGAGCAAAGGATGAGCATGCCCCCCATTATTCCAACCGAAGAAATCGCAAAGGCCCGCCATCCAATGGCCGAGGCATGGGAAATGTTTCGTGGCAATCACGCGGCCATGGTGGCGTTGGTCGTTCTGACCTTGATCATGATCATCGCCGCAATTGGCCCCTACATTTACCCCACTGATCCGTTTGACATGGTGTGGGCCCCGTTCTCTCCGCCTGGTGTTGACGGGTTTATCCTTGGGACCGATTACTTAGGCCGTGACCTTATGGCAGCGATCATCCACGGCGCACGTGTGTCAATTGTAATTGGGCTTGCCGCCGCCTTTATGTCAGTTTTTATCGGGGTCACTGTTGGGGCCTTGGCGGGGTTCTATCGCGGTTGGGTCGAAGAATTGTTGATGCGGATCACTGAGTTCTTCCAAGTCCTGCCAACGCTGTTGTTCTCAATGGTAATCGTTGCGCTGTTCGGGGCCTCTCTGCCGATGATCACCTTCGCCATTGGCATAGTCAGCTGGACCGCCGTTGCGCGGATCACGCGATCTGAATTCCTGCGCATCCGCGAGTTGGAATATGTCACAGCGTCGCGTGCCTCTGGTGCCACAAATGCCAAGTTAATGTTCCGAATTATCCTGCCCAACGCCTTGCCACCAATTATTGTTCAAGCCGCGTTGATGGTTGGCTCTGCGATCCTATTCGAAGCGGGCCTATCCTTTCTTGGTCTTACCGATCCAAACGTTGTGTCATGGGGCCAGGTCATCGGATCAAATCGCCAATATATCCTCGATGCCAGCTACACCGTGACTATACCCGGAATAGCAATTTTTGTGACCGTCCTTGCCATATCATTGGTGGGTGACGGATTGAACGACGCATTAAATCCAAAGTTGAGACAGCGATGAGCGAACCCCTACTTAAAGTTCAAAACCTGCGGATAGAACTGACCACACGTGATGGGATTGCGCCTGTTATTGATGATCTGTCATTTGAGCTGGGTGCTGGTGAAAGCATCAGTTTTGTAGGTGAATCGGGTTGTGGGAAATCCATGACCGCGCTGGGGATCATGGGCTTGTTGCCTGAAAAGATTGGGCGGGTGGCATCTGGGTCCATTTCCTTCAACGGTGAAGAATTAACCACCGTAAGCGAGAAGCGCCTGCGCGCCATTCGCGGCAATGACATCTCGATGATTTTCCAAGAACCCATGACCTCGCTAAACCCCGTTTACACCGTGGGCGAACAGATCGCTGAAGTGCTGCGCGCCCATCAGGGTCTCAGTAAATCGGCGGCATGGAACAGTGCTATCGAACTTTTAGACGCAGTGCGTATCCCGAACGCAAAACGACGTGTTTCGGATTATCCATTCCAAATGTCTGGCGGCCAACGCCAACGGGTTATGATCGCAATGGCACTGGCCTGCGAACCGAAAATCCTGGTCGCAGACGAACCGACGACAGCGTTGGACGTAACCGTGCAGGCGCAAATCTTTGATCTGCTTAATGATCTGAAACGTCAAACTGGTACGGCCATTATCCTGATCACGCACGATATGGGTGCGGTTGCGGAAATGGCTGAACGCATGATTGTGATGTACGCTGGGCGGGGTGCCGAACAAGGACCCGTTGAACAAGTTATTGACCATCCGCGTCATCCTTACACCAAGGGACTGATATCGTGCGTACCCCATATTGTGGCAAATCTGACGGACGAACGGCACGCTTTGACTGAAGTTTCCGGCATTGTGCCTCCCCTCCGTGAGTTTGGCCAAAACCGCTGCCTGTTTGCATCGCGCTGTTCGATGGTCAGCCAAAAATGTCTTGATAAACGACCGCCTGAGATAAATTTTGAAGCGGGGCAAAGTTCGGCCTGCTGGCACGCGGAGGCTGTGTGATGAAGGATAACGTTGGCAACAAACCACTGCTAGATGTGCAAAACCTGACCGTGCGCTTTACCGTTAAACGCGGCGGATTTTTCAGTGAACCAAAGTATCTTTATGCTGTTGATGACATCTCGTTCCAGATCAAACGCGGTGAAACGCTGGCGATTGTGGGCGAAAGCGGGTCAGGCAAAACCACTGCCGCCTTGGCCGTAGCCCGGTTGGTTAAGGCGTACAAAGGGCGCGTCGATCTGGATGGTACGAACTTTTTAGGATTAGAGGACGAAGCACTGCGTTTGGCCCGCGCCAAGATGCAATTCATATTTCAAGATCCATATTCCAGCCTTAATCCACGTGTGCGCGCCGAAAAGATTGTGCGCGAACCGCTTGATAACCTAGGGGCGGTGGATGATGTCGAACGCCAAGCTATCATTGATAAATTATTCGAGGCCGTGGGCTTGCATCCCGAACAACAACGCCTGTTCCCACATCAGTTCTCTGGCGGGCAACGTCAGCGGATCGGCATCGCTCGCGCACTTGCTACCCAACCCGACCTGATTATATGTGACGAACCTGTGTCCGCATTGGACGTCGCGGTTCAAGCGCAGATCCTGAACCTTCTGCGCAAATTACAAGCCGATTTTGGTCTAACATTCCTATTCATCAGCCATGATTTGGGTGTAGTACAGCACATGTGTGACAGCATTGCAGTGATGTATATGGGTAAGATTGTCGAATACGCAGATCGTCTATCCCTGTTCAACAACCCGCTGCATCCCTACACTAAAGCGCTGCTGTCGGCAGTTCCATCGGTCGACAAAAAACGCCGGGCAGAGACCAAACGCATCTTGATACCGGGAGACCCACCTGATCCGCTGGACTTACCTCAGGGCTGCCGCTTCGCGAATCGATGCCCGGTCGCGCAAGACCGTTGCCGATCGGAACAACCCGATCTCAAAGCCCTGGCATCTGGCCACAAGGTCGCCTGCCATCTAGTTGATGAAAGTGCAGTTTCGCCACTTTAACACTACCTATTCCGGTTCTAGAAAACCGCTGTCGGTTTCAGGTGATAACATCAGGTACGGTACGCCCAATTGTTGCATTCAATTTGCTAATTGAATGTGCAGCTTCGCGCACCTTACGCAAAGCCGCTTGCGTGTCGCGGTTTAGATCATCCGCTGAAAATTGCTCTAAGTACAAACGAAGTGTCGCGCCTTGTGTGCCAGTTCCAGACAGACGAAAAACGGCACGACCGCCACCCTCGAACCAAATACGGATACCCTGACCTTCGCTAATCGACCCATCTACGGGATCAAGATATGAGAACTCATTCGCAGCGGTAACTGTCTGTCCTTCAAATTCTCTTCCCTTCAGATCAGGCAATTTCGCACACAACGTTTGCATCAATGTGTTGGCTTTTTCCACTTTAACGTTTTCAAAATCATACCGAGAATAATAGTCTCGTCCATAATTTTCCCAATGATCTACAACAATTTCAGCCACCGATTGTTTGCGCACAGCCAAAATATTAAGCCACAAAAGCACAGCCCACAAACCGTCCTTTTCGCGGACATGGTTTGAACCGGTGCCAGCACTTTCCTCACCGCAAATTGTAACATTTCCTGCGTCCAACAAGTTTCCAAAGAACTTCCAACCTGTTGGCGTCTCAAAACATTCTATACCCAATTTTTTTGCGACACGATCACTCGCCGCACTGGTGGGCATAGAGCGTGCAATGCCGACAATACCGTCAGCATATGCCGGAGCAAGGTGAGCATTCGCGGCAAGGATAGCGAGGCTGTCAGAGGGACTTACATAAGCGCCGCGGCCTACAATCATATTGCGATCTCCGTCTCCGTCCGAAGCCGCACCAATGTCAGGGGACGCATCTGACATCATCAAGTCCATCAAAGGCTTAGCCCATATCGGGTTCGGATCAGGGTGGCCCTTGCCAAAGTCTTCCAGTGGGGTCCCGTTAACAACAGTGCCAGAGGCGGCCCCTAATGCGTCTTCCAAAATGGCCGTAGCATAGGGGCCTGTAACCGCATGCATCGCATCGAAACACATCGTAAATCCGTTTGCAAACATCTCGCGAATTCCATCAAAATCAAAAAGGCTTTCCATTAAACCTTGATAGGCTTTCACAGGATCAACAACACAGACTCGCATGTCACCCAGTGAACTTCCCCCAACAACTTCCAAATTGATGTCGCTTGCATCTAAGGTTTGGAATTCCGCAATGACTTTGGTTGCCTCGAAGATCCTTGTGGTAAGGTTTTCTGGTGCAGGGCCACCATTCTCACCATTGAATTTTACGCCAAAATCTTCATCAATACCGCCCGGGTTATGGCTTGCAGACAGGATAAAACCACCATCGGCCTGATTTAGACGGATCAGGTGAGAAGCCGCAGGCGTGGACAGAATTCCACCTTGCCCCACAATCGCTTCGCTCACGCCATTAGCGGCAGCCATTTTAAGGATCGTTTGAATCGCAGGTTTGTTGAAATAACGTCCGTCACCACCGACGATTAGCTTTTTGCCATTACCGCCGCCGATTGCATCAAAGGTTGCCTGAATAAAATTCTCAAGATAACCGCGCTCCATAAAGACACGTGTTTTTTTGCGAAGGCCCGATGTACCAGGCTTTTGCCCCTCTATTGGTGCTGTCTTGGTTTTCATAGACCCGTTCTTTTCCCTGCTGCCCGGGTAATCCCCCCATTTACGGGGCTGCTTGAAACTTGAATTACGCGGCCATATGGACTGGTTCAGTTTCATAGCGGGTGTGATACCGCCGATGCCCATGTAGGGGCGGTCATTGTTGTAAGTCCAGAGCCATTTTGTGGCGTAATCTTGCACCACCTGAATGCTGTGAAAGATGTGGGTTCCAAGCCATTCGTTCATGCCCGGCAGGCGATGCATGGCATCGCCGAGAGCGGGCGAACGGTGCGATTGTAACGTTCGATACAGGTGTTCTGTTGCGGCTTCCCCGGCTGGATGTAGCTGAGCGTTAAGTGGTGCTTGCAGGCCCACTCAATGAGCTTACCACTGACATATTCAGGACCATTATCCACGCGTATCATTGCAGGTTTGCCACGCCACGCAATAACTAGGTCTAGGCTGCGTATGACTCGCGCCGCTGGTAGCGAAAAGTCCACATCAATGGCCAAGCCTTCGCGGTTGAAGTCGTCCAAGATGGACAACGTTCGGAATGACTTTCCGTTCCACAGCTGATCCGACATAAAATCCCTAACGGCAGATTGCTGCGCAATCGCCTGTCGGGCGAGGTATAGACCAGACCTGGTCTGGTTGGTCAGGTACAGATAACGGGTCAGGACGCTCACGTTTCAAGCGTTTGCGGGGCTTGATACGCAGGTTCAGCTCCAGCTCATTTTGCATCGCAATGTCTGCATACATCCGTTTCAGACGCGCATTCTCAGCCTGTAACTGCTTCATCTCAGATATCAGTGATGCGTCCATTTCCTCATATTTTGAACGCCACGGGTAAAATGCCGTACTGCTCATTCCATGCGTCCGGCACAGTTCAGATACAGACACACCGTTCTCAGCTTCGCTCAAAATTGCGACAATCTGGCCTCTGAATAACGTGATTTTTCCATCGTGAATCTCCGTGGCTTATCTTGCCACCATATGCGCTTTCATATGCTTAGATATCGCTGCTTTGCCGTTCTTTATCGGTGCATCAGATACCACCGTATCAAGGTAATTCCAGATGGTTTTGATGAACTTGGATTGCTTGCGATCCCGCTTGATAAGCTTGGCATCATAGTGGATCCCTTGGAGCACAATTTCTAGTGTAGCATCGTTAATCCCGCCCGACGCGCCCGCTCCTTAAAGCCCTTGATCCAATACCCTGCGGTCATTCGTCGACGCGTTTGAATCAGCCTGTATCAGGTTTAGATGCTCGCGCAGCAATACCACGCGATGGGGGCGAAAACTTTCATCCGAAACGGTCAGCGACAACATTCGATCAAGTCGGAAAACTCTGAAATCCTTGCGCAACATGCACCATGCCAAAAGGCAATTGTTGAGGTCCATATAGACAATGCCCAATGGTTTCACGCTGCGTACTGAGCTGTTTTCGTTTCCATCGACATAGTCAAACTGCACACATTTCTCATCCCATGTTGCTTGGCGCAGGACAGAAACATCGATGATTGGGGGTGTCGGCTTGCGAAACCGTCGCGCGTCAAGGATTGCGTGTTTTAACCTGTGCGCTTGACGTTCTGGAACACGGGATTGGATTTTTCCAAGCGCTGTTTTCGCGGCCTCTGACAGTGCGGGGTCCCCCACAACCATAACATTACGCAGCCCAAGAACCAGTGCTTCGAGTTCGTCGTTATCGAACCCCAATGGCGGCATCGCCGAGTCTTCTATCAAGGTGTAACCAAATCCCGCTTCGCCATCAATCACTGCACCCAAACTGCGCAGGGTGTCGATGTCACGATAGATGGTGCGCACAGATTTACCCGTGTCATCAGCAAGTTGGGCAGCCGTTACAGGTGCTGGAAGCCGCCGCAGGCTTTGCATCATTTGGAAAAGGCGATGGGTACGTGACATTGTTTTACCATACTGGAGCATCCTGACGAAAATTGACAGTATGGATTGCTAAAGCTGGTGCAATTGAAAAGGAACCGCTGATGATAACCCTCATAACCTACCCCGCAAACTTTGGAACGCGCAGCGCCAGCCCGTTCTGCATTAAAGCTGAATATCTACTAAACATGGCTGGCGTGCCTTGGCAGCGCCAAGACGAAAACGATCCACGGAAATGGCCAAAAGCCAAGCTGCCTGCGATTTCAATGGGCACTAACGTCATCGGGGACAGTGATGGCATTCGTCACTATTTAGAGACTCAGGGCCACAAATTTGATCATGGCCTTTCCGATCTTGAGAAGGCGCAGGCACATACGTTCGCGCGCATGGCAGAAGAGCATATGTATTTTCATCTGGTCTTGGATCGGTGGGGCAATGACGCTGTTTGGCCAACAATCCGCGATGCCTACTTCAAGGACATTCCAAAGCTTCCCCGTTTGATAGTTACGCGCGGGCTACGCGCGAAATTGATGAAGGGTATGATGGCGCAGGGTCTTGGACGCCTGTCCCCGTCAGAACGAATGGATCGTTTAGAGCCTGATCTTTCGGCCATCACCTCGCAATTATCGCAAGAAAGATTCCTGTTTGGTGACAGCCCATGCGTTGCTGACACAAGTGTCGCGTCGATGTTGGCAGCAATGCGCGCGACGCCAATTAGGACGGACCTGTCCCGTCGCATTGCATCTGATCAGGTCTTGTCTGACTATATCAACCGCGTGGACGCAACCTTGGGTTAAGGACGCGACCGGTTCACTTTGCGCTTCGTCTTTGCGCTTTTGTGTTTGGCTTGTCCCGCTTTACGACGGGGCGAGCGACCTGCGGGTGAACTGCGGCCACCACGCGGAACCTCTTTGCCTTCAACAGTCAGCAATTCAAGCGCAACGCCACCTGTGATGGGCGCAGCTTCGGTCAACTTGGCCGTCACACGCTGCCCTATGCGGTAGGTGATGCCAGTGTCGGCGCCCATCAAGGTTCCAGCTTCGCGATCAAAGTGGAAGTATTCACCACCTAGCGAGCGAATTGGAACTAAGCCATCAGCGCCGGAATCGTCCAGTTTGATGAACATCCCGAACTTTGCGATCCCGTTGATCTTGCCAGTGAACTCTTCACCAACCCGTTCGGACAGATAGCTGGCAAGGTAGCGGTCCGTTGTGTCCCGTTCCGCCATCATAGAACGGCGTTCGGTGTCGGAAATATGGGTCGCTGTGCCCTCAAGTTCATCAATGTCAGCAGGGGTCAAACCATCGTCGCCCCAACCGTGTGTAGTGACCAAAGCACGGTGCACAATCAGGTCTGAATAGCGGCGAATTGGCGATGTGAAGTGCGCGTAGCTTTTCAACGCCAGACCGAAGTGACCGAAGTTTGTCGGGCTGTAATAAGCCTGCGTCATACACCGTAGTGTCGTGATGTTGATCAGCTCTGCATCATCAGTACCTTCGGCTTGTGCGAGCAAACTGTTCAGGTGCGAAGTCTGCAAAACTTGACCTTTCGCAAGGTTCAGACCAGCGGCACTTGCGGTTTCACGCAGGGCATTTAATTTCTCATTTGTAGGCTCTTCGTGGACGCGGAACAGCTGTGCGGCTTTCTTAGCAATCAGCGTTTCTGCGGCTGCAACGTTTGCCAGCACCATCAGTTCTTCGATCAGCTTGTGTGCATCAAGGCGATCCTTGAAGTTCACCGATTGAACCGTACCATCGTCACCTAAAACGATCTGGCGTTCTGGCAGATTCAATTCAAGTGGTTGACGTAATTCACGTGCTTCAAGAAGTGCGGCATATGCTGCATAAAGCGGCTTGATAACAGGCTCTAACAAGGCTGCTGTCCGCTCGGATGGATTGCCATCCATCGCCTCTTGAACTTCTTCGTAGTGCAGCGATGCGGGCGACCGCATAAGGCCGCGCACAAATTCATGGCTTAGCTTTTGGCCATGCGCGTCCAGCTTCATCCGAACGGCGATACAGGCACGTGGAACACCTTCGTGCAGGCTGCACAAATCGCCAGACAAACGGTCAGGCAACATCGGCACAACACGGTCCGGGAAATAGGTAGAGTTGCCGCGTTTACGCGCTTCGCGATCCAACGCTGAACCGGGTGTGACATAGGCTGCGACATCGGCGATGGCCACCCAAACAATATGGCCACCTTCGTTCGCGGGATCATCGTCAGCGTGGGCATAACACGCGTCATCGTGGTCGCGGGCATCAGACGGATCAATCGTGACCAACGGCATTTCGCGCAGGTCGTTGCGGTCACCCAATTCCGCAGGTGTATGCGCGTCAGCTTCGGCGACCACGTCATCAGGGAAATCATCAGGAATGTTGTGCTGGTGGATTGCAATCAGCGACACCGCTTTGGGTGCAGACGGGTCACCTAAACGCGCAATAATACGGGCCTGCGGCAGACCCATACGGCCCTTGGGACCAGACTGCTCAGCCTCGACCAGCTCCCCATCTTTTGCGCCATTTGTAGCGCCAGCCCCAACAGCCCATTCATCACTGTGGCCTTTATCAATCGGCAGAATGCGCCCACCCTCTGCCGTTTTACGGAAGACACCTAGAACGCGCTCAGGGTTCGTGCCGATGCGGCGGATCATCCGCCCTTCATAGGCATGCATTTCGCCCTGAACCGCGGTCACACGGGCAAGGATTTGATCGCCTTCGCCCAACGCAGGGTCAGAGGGTTTGGTAACCAGCAACACAATAGGTTCAGCGCCCGTACCATGCCATTCCATCGGTTTTGCATAAAGATCGCCATCAGATCCCGCGCCCGTCACCTGTAAAACACTTACAGGGGGCAACCGATCTGGGTCTTGATAGGTCTTCTGACGCTTCTCTAGATGCCCTTCGGCCTCAAGCTCTTTGAGCATGCGTTTCAGATCGATCCGCGCAGCCCCTTTGATCCCAAAGGCCTTCGCGATATCGCGTTTGGCGGTCAGCGTGGGATTGGATGTGATCCAATCAAGAATTTCGGGCTTTGTGGGAATACGGCTCATTGGGGTCAGGTATCACGCTACTGCGGCGACGTCATCTTCAAATCGTCGATGGTGTCAACGTCCTGTAGTTGGTCTATCAGCGCGACTGTTAGGTCGCCCAAGCTGGCACGTGTATCCGCCAACGCATGTTCAGTTGACCAGCGCACGTGTTGGAATATTTTGGGTGGTAATGGATGCGTTCGACGCAACCCAATCAACCAGTATCCACCATCAGGTGCTGGTCCAAACACCGCGTCGGACGACCCAAGAGCCGAAAATGCACGTGCTATTTGGTTGGGGCCGACATCCGGAATGTCAGCGCCAATGACGCAAACAGGACCGATAGGGATGCTGCGCATAGCCCGCGCCATTCGATCCCCCAAATCGCCGTTTCCTTGCGGAATACGGGCAAGGTGAAGCGGCCAAACACGGCTTATCAAGCCTGCACGATCAGGTGCGACGGCAAGAACGACGTTCCAGCGCGGATCTTCAATGCGGCGCAATAGACGTTTGACTTGATGGCGAAACCACCATGCGGCAGCTGTCATGCCAATATCTTTGCCAAGGCGTGTTTTAACCCGTCCAGCGCGCGGCTCCTTAAGCATAACAACCAAAGTGCCGCGCTTCATACTGCGATGTTCATGTCGCGATGTTCAATTTTGGCATCAAGGTAGATTGGGCCGAATGCCTCAAAGCCTAACTGTTCATAGAACTTCAGGGCATGTAATTGTGACCCTAATACTACCTTATTTACCGTTCCTTGAGTTTTGCAAACCTCTAACGCTGCACGCATAATTGCAGTACCCAGGCCAGTGCCACGCTGCTCAGATAAAACGCAAACGCGGCCAATTTTCGCCGTTGTCCCTTTGATCAATATCCGTGCAGATCCCATGGGCACACCATCTACGGTGGCTAAAAGATGCAGCGCATCATCGTCTAACCCATCAACTTCTTCAGCTTCGGAAACATCCTGTTCCTCGATAAACACCCGCCGTCGCAATGCGTGGCAGGCGTCAATGTTTCGAGTCAGCGAAATATCCACGGTCATGCGAAATAGTCGCGTAAGATGCGGGCGTAGATGGTTTTCAACTGGTGAATATGGGCAACCTGAACATGTTCATCAACCTGATGCATCGACTGACCCACCAAGCCGAATTCGACAACGGGGCAATGGTTTTTGACAAAGCGCGCATCAGATGTGCCGCCTGTTGTACTCAACTGTGGAACCACATTTGTTTCGGCTTGGACAGCTGCACTCACAAGGGCGGACAGCGGACCCGGCATAGTGACGAAACTTTCGCCAGAAATCTTCACCTTCATCTCAACCTCGACCCCAAATTGCGCGATGATCTTATCCGTTTCGGCCTGTAGCCAATCGCTTAGGCTTGCACCTGAATGGGTATCGTTGAAGCGAATGTTAACAGTGGCTTTGCAATCGGCAGGAATCACATTTGTCGCGGGATTGCCCGTATCAATCGTGACTACGGCCAAAGTTGAGGCGTCGAAATGATCCGTCCCAGCATCCAGCTCATGTGATGCCAGTTGATCCATCAAACGCACCATAGCTGGCAGCGGATTGTTCGCCCGATGCGGATATGCGGAATGGCCCTGCTTGCCGACGACCTTGAAGAACGCAGTCAGTGACCCACGGCGTCCAATTTTTATCATTTCGCCCATTTGATCTGGGCAGGTTGGCTCACCAACAAGGCAGACGCTCATCTTCTCGTTGTTGCTGTCCATATACTCAAGCAATGCGGTGGTGCCATCGATGGCGTCGCCCTCTTCATCCCCAGTGATTGCGATGATCACGGACCCATCTGGCGGTGTGTCTTTGACGAAATCAACGGCAGCGGCGGCAAAAGCAGCGACGCCCGACTTCATGTCAGTCGTACCGCGGCCATACATTACGCCATCTTTGATTTCTGCGCCAAAGGGCAGCATGGTCCAAGCCGCTTCATCCCCCAAAGGAACAACATCGGTGTGACCATTGAAGCCAAAGGTTTTGGGATGCCCTTTTGCGCCCCAACGGGCGAACAAATTTCGAATACCGCCACGATCGGCCCAGGCCAAATCAAAACCAGCGTCGCCTAATAGCTTTGCCAAGACATCTAACGCCCCTGCATCCGCTGGTGTGACAGAGGGGCAGCGTACTAAATCTGCTGTAAGTGAAACGGGATCGATACCAGACATAGTGTTTCCTTAACTTTGGATCAGGGTCGTTTACAGGAATGTGGCGAAAATGGCGCTATGCCAAGGCCTATCCTAAGCAGTTCATTAACAAAACAAAAACTCTCGCGCCATGATTGAGTTAATAATATGATCCGAGACAGGGCACTTAGCAGTAAAGCCGTCAATGAACGGCGTTTCGTACCAACGATGTACGTTTTAGTAACACAGGTTAACCTGTGGGCTGTTTGACGTGTGCTGTCTCCTTATTGGGCAGAGGCAGACATGGTAGCAGCACAGAACTTCCGATAGATACAAGCTTTTGTCGACGGGGGATGCTGAAAATTTCACAAATTCATCCGGTCAGTCAAATCAGTCGACAAGCACATCTACTAACACTAGCGGCATAAACAACAACAGCCTGCTTAACGCAGCAGCCGGTACAAACACCCGTGACGCTGCTATCTTGGATATCGACTTCACCCCGACTGGCGACTTTCTGAAAATGCAGTTTGTCTTTTCGTCTGAAGAATACCCAGAATTCCAAAATTCGGTCTATCAGGATTTCGTAGGCGTTTGGATTAATGGCGCTTTGGTAGTGACCTGCGCCCCAAGTTTCCTCCAGCTTGCGCGGAGTCCTTGGGGTTAAATCTTTGACCTCAAGCGGCCATCTTGTCCGACGGATTTCTCTGCAAGAATTCCATCGGCGTCAGGTTTCCCAATGCTGAATGCGGTCTGCACCAGTTGTAATCCTCCTGCCATTCTTCGAGCGTATTTTGAGCATCAAGCAACCTGAAAAATAGTGTTTCATTGAGGCATTCGTCTCTGAGTTTTCCATTGAAGCTTTCGATGAAGCCGTTTTGCTGTGGCTTTGCGGGCGCAATATAGTGCCAGTCGATGCCCGTGTCTTGAACCCACGTCAGGATCGCCATGCTGGTGAACTCGGTGCCGTTGTCCGACACAATCGTCTTTGGCATGCCTCGCTCAGCAATCACCCGATCCTGTTCACGCGCAACCCGTTGGCCAGACAGTGACGTGTCGGCCACCAGCACTAAGTTCTCGCGGCTGAAGTCATCCACAACCGTTAGAATACGGAAGCGGCGACCGTCCACTGCCCGGCAGTTGTTTACATGCAAACAGCAGCGCCATTGGCTTGCGCGTGCCCAAAGCGCGCTTCCGGCCATCTCTGCGGCACACCTGTAACTTCTCCTCGGTATAAATACGCCTCAGCTTTTTGTGCCCTCTCATGCATGTAAGCATGCACTGCTAGGTAATACTTCACCTCAAAACCTTCTCGCGCGATCATGACGTGGATACGCCGATAACCGAACCTGCGGCGTTCTCGAGAAACCCGTTTTATTGCATTACGCAGCTCAGCATCATCGCCGCGACGTGACAGATAGCGCACCGATGACCGATCAAGCTGCAACACATCACACGCCGTTGACTGACTTGATGGATCTCCATCAAATGCGTCACAGCTTGCCGCTTTTCGACGGGCGTCACCACTTTTTTTGAATTGATGTCACGCAACATCGCATTGTCCAGAATCTGTTCGGCCAGCAACGTCTTCAGCTTGCCATTCTCATCGTCCAAAGCCCCGCCTGGAAGTGCATGCTGCCGACATACATCAGCGGTCTTCTCACCAGCCTCCTGATCCTTGATTATCGCCCCTCACACACATGCAAAGCATATGCTGTCAGGCAATGAATGATCTGTTCGTCCGTAAATCGTGCCTTCATTTGTCCGTCCATTTGTTGGGCGGACGCTACATCAAAATGGAGGAGTTTTTGGGGCTCAGGTCAGATCCGCAAGCTGATATGGCAGAGAATGCCATCTTGGAACGCGGTACCCTAATGAAAAGCCACAAATCTTGTTTGGACATGACGGCGTATTCCCTTGGAGTCGCGCCTTTTCCATTCAGGCAATTCCGAGTGGCGGTGTTACGCTCGCCCACAGCGATCACGGTGAAGTTAGCCCGCTGCCTTAAGGTGGCGCGGAACTGGGCGTGCGGACGTGGTTCAGATTACATTTTCGTGGGACGCCCCATCGGGTTGGGCCCAACTATCTTTGGAACGTCACGAAGAATCCACCGTCACTTCAGTCCAAGTAAATCACCTTAAGGCCTTCTATATCGAAGATTTACACGATGAGATTCTTGGCAAAGGGGATCGCAGGTTTTCCAGCGATGCCGTCTTTGTCGCCCTGTCAGATGAAATCGAACCCGTTGGCCCAATGCCCACCCTAACGTTGGACACGCCAATCGCGATCCCGTGGGGCCACAAAGATGTGCGTAACCTTGAACGCTGCAATACTGTCATAACCGAAACCAGCGGTATCGTTCCGATCCTTCAACGGGTGACCCGAACAGTTCCTGCGCTGGGTAGTTTTGCACCAATTCGATTGCGCGCACCCTGTTTGGGCTGCGCCAAGACGTTATTGTAGCACCAGATCTAAGAATTCGTGGTTCGGATGTCGAATACAGGTTCGCAAAAGAGGCCGTATTGGTTCCAGCCCGTCATTTGGTCAACGGTTTTGCGGCCCGATACGAACCGACAGGTTCAACGATTACATATTCACACTTGTTGCTTCCAGGACATGAAACGTTGTTGGTGGCGGGATCGTCGTTTGAAAGTCTATACATTGGTCACATCCGAAGAAAACCAGACCAATTACATGCTAGTTGATTCGCTTAATTTGAACGAAATGGCCTGCCCGAACACGGCAAGCCAGTTTTTCCTATCTTAAAGGCGTTTGAAGCTATAACTCTTGCCGACCAACGCGCCGCTTAATTTTTGAAGTGACACCAAATGTACAAAGTTCTGATAGCGCTTTCATGCGCTTTGTTTTTTGCGGGGCCCCTCGCCGCACAGAACCTAACAGTTTCGACCGTTACCCGTCAGCCGTTTTCTATGATGAAAGACGGGAACGACATTGGGTTTTCTATCGAGTTGTTTACAGCCATTGCGCAGAGCCTCGATTCTGAATTTTCAATTGTGCGGCATGACAGCTTTTCGGAAATGTTAGGCGCTGTGACATCGGGATCTGCCGATGCTGCCATTGCAAACATTTCGATCACCTCGGCCCGTGAAAAGGCGATGGACTTTAGCCACCCTATCTTTTCGTCAGGATTGCGCACGATGATCCCCCTAAAACCAAATTCAAACTTCTCGCTCATCAGTACCATCATGTCATGGGAATTGTTCTTCGCCATTATTGGTGCGTTTGGTGTGCTTTTGGCTGGCGGGATGTTGATGTGGCGCCTTGAACGCAATGAGCAAGAATATTTCGACAAACCAGCCACCCAAGCGATGTTTCCTGCATTTTGGTGGGCCCTTAATCTTGTTGTAAATGGTGGCTTTGAAGAACGTGTACCACGTACCCCCTTCGGGCGCGTTTTTGGCGTGCTTTTAGTGATTTCATCTCTTTTTGTAGTGTCCATTTTTGTCGCTCGGATCACCGCAGCAATGACAATCAGCGCCATCGAAAGCTCTATTTCGTCTGTGAATGATCTGTATGGCAAACGCGTTGGCACGGTAGCCGGCAGCACAGCAGAGACGTTTCTACAAAATCGCGACCTGAAAGGCTATGCAATGAACGATCTAAGTGACGTTTTGCGGGCCTTTGAGGACGGTGATTTGGATGCTGTGGTTTTTGATGCTCCAATCCTAGCCTATTACGTGCTTACTGACGGTGCACAGTTTGGACAACTTGCAGGACCAGCCTTTCAGCATGAAAGCTATGGTATCGCATTGCCATCAGGCAGTGAATTGGTTGAACCGATTAACCTAGCACTTTTGGAATTGCGTGAAGACGGGACCTACGCACAAC
>Ga0307492_10000458_pt1 | contig 17302 bp, 13 predicted proteins | sample SI3LmetaG_FD_202365 | JGI IMG/M metagenome (GOLD analysis project Ga0307492, IMG submission 202365) | Sea-ice brine microbial communities from Beaufort Sea near Barrow, Alaska, United States - SI3L | ecosystem: Environmental > Aquatic > Marine > Coastal | place: USA: Alaska | collected 2017-05-06 | reverse complement strand
AAACTGAATATTAGTAAGCGGGCTCAGGCAATCGAGATCAGCAAGCATCTCTGAGCCCTATCGCCACCCAGGGCACCGCTGCTCAGTCTAGTCTCGGAATGCATTTCACCAAACAGTCCCTGTGCTTTCGGATATACTCTGCGACTTGTCACTTTTTTGGTTTCTTTTGCATGGTGTATTCAGCCGAAGATCGCGCGGTACAGCGATTCTTTCTGCGCCAGGGTCTCACTCAAGGGATTCTGCGCTGGGTCAGTTTTCGGACCTTTCTATCGACAGCCGACTGGCAGGAACGCTTCGGCGCTGCTCACTCGGATACAAAGCTTGAGCCCGGTGCCCTGCTGGCACATTGGCAACAGCTCGACAGCGGGATCGAACTGCACAGTGGTTTCTATTGGTTGATAAACGCCCTGGCTGTCTTACTCGGTGCACTGGCCATGGCTGCAGCCTTGACCTCGAGTGGCCATGGGCCGATAAATCTGTGGCTGGTTTTTACCCTCTTTGCCTTTGTACCCCTATTCATGACTCTAATCTCGGCGGTCAGCCTGTTTCGGCCGAACAGCGCAGCCAAGTTATTGCACAGGCCACTCCTGCGCTCTTTGATCAGCCGGGCAGGCTTTGAGCAAGCCCTTGGTGCTCACGCTCGGATCTTGTCACAGTGGGCTCTCTGGCAACTGCAGTCCTTTAGCCTGCTGTTATTGGGCTCTGCGTTGGCAACCTTTTTTTTGCTGGCAACCTTTCAGGATCTAAGCTTTGGTTGGTCATCGACCCTTATTGAGCAGGATGAAACGATGGCGCACTTGGTTAACCTCTTTGCCTACCCCTGGCATTGGCTGGTGGCGGCGCCCTCTGAGCAGTTTATAGCGGCCAGTCGTTATTATCAGGGTGAGCCGCTCACCTCGGCTGGTCGGCTGGAACAATGGTGGCCAACCTTGGTCGCGGCCATTGTATGCTATGGCCTCTTACCCCGTCTGATTCTGGCGCTGGGTCTGCGTACTCGGCTGGTGGTGAGTCTGAAGCGTGAACTGGTCAGCTCAGGTGAGGTGGCGCGATTAATCAATGGTCTGCCGTCCCAGATCAGTGCCGAACCGTTGCCGACGCCCAGCACCGAAGCGTTAAACTGCACCTCGGTCGCCTTGCCTAGCGAGAACTATAGCCTGGTGGGTTGGCAGCTACATGCCACTGAGCCTGGGTTGATACGCAACCTGGGGTTGGCTTCCTGGGCTGATGATGAACGCTGGTTGGGCGACGGTGCGCGCGAGCTGTCCTTGCCCCCATTAGTGTTGGTGCAGGTACATCAAACACCGACCGGTGAACTGGCCGATTGTCTCGAACTGCTCGGCAACCCCCGGTACAGAACGACCCTGGGTGTCTTGACCGGTGTAGATACAAGCGATCGAGCCAGTGCCCAGTTTAGATCTTGGCAATTTTTTGCCCAACAACGCCGAATCGATTTGGTCCGGGTAATAGGAGAGCGACATGACTAATCCCCAGTTTGCGGTGGTCGGTCATCCTAACAAGGGTAAGTCAAGCATTGTTGCAACCTTGGCGCGGCAGGATGCTGTGGCCATTTCGGAGTTGTCCGGCACAACGACTCAGGCCCAGGCCTTCTCCCTTATTGTTGATGGCCGACACATCTACACTTTAGTGGATACGCCAGGTTTTCAACGTCCCCGGCAAGTGCTGGCATGGTTAGAGGCCCGGGCGAGCAATGCCGCCGAGCGTATCGGGGCAGTTAATGCCTTTTTAGCACAGTTTGGTGCAAGTCAAGATGCGGTTAAATTCCCCGATGAAAGGGAGTTGTTGAGCCCCATTATGGAAGGTGCCGGGATCATCTATGTGGTTGACGGTTCGGTGCCCTATACGCCCGAATACGAGGCCGAAATGGAGATCCTGCAGTGGACCGGGCAGCCGCGGATGGCCTTGATCAACCCAATCGGCGGGGAACAGTATGTGGACCAGTGGAGCCGGGCCCTAAGTCAGTATTTTAATGTGGTGCGGGTGTTTAACCCGATGATCGCCGACCATCAGTCGCAACTGAATGTATTATCCGCCTTCGCCGAATTACATGAACCGTGGCGACCGGTTATCGAGGCGTCGGTACGCCAGCTCCATGACGTCATGACGTCTCAGGTGAGCACCGGCGCGACTCAGGTGGCGGCAACGCTGTTACAAATGTTGCAGTACCAGACTCAGCTGCGGGTCCCGATGTTGGTTGCCGAAGCGGCGCTCACCCTGGTCCTCAAGCAGCGTTATGAACAGGCGATGCGTGACCTGGAAACTGGCCTGCAGCGTCGCCTGCAGGAGCTCTTTGCGCAACAGCGAATGGCTGTTCAGAGCGAACGCTTAACGGCCGATTATCCCGATCTATTTGACCGCAGCGGCTGGTTGATGTTTGGTCTGAAACGGCAACATCTGGTCGGTCTGGCAGCATCGACTGGAGCTGCGGCCGGAGCCGCACTCGATGTTAGCGTTGGCGCTACGTCCTTCATGGCGGGCGCGGTAGTTGGTGGCTTGCTCTCCGGCGGCGCGTCGCTACTGGCAACCCTGAGGCCGGAAAAATTGACCGTGCGCGGCGTGCCGGTGGCTGGTAAAGAACTGGTTGCTGGGCCGATGAAGGATCTCAACTTTGCCTTTGTCCTATTGGGCCGAGCCTTAGATTTTTACGATCTGGTCGCCCTGCGCACCCATGCCGACCGGCAAAATGCTAGGTTGATCAGTAGCGATATGAGCGAGCGCATGCTGCGCTTAAAGCGCGTGGACCAGGTTAAACTGGCGCATTTACTGCGCAAAGCCCACAAGGGATTAAGTGAACGAGAACAGCAGCAGCTTGCTGATATGTTGCCCGCCCTGATGAATCCCTCGGCGAGCATGAGTACGGTGACAAGCAGGGCTCAATAAAGCACTGTTCGGGCCGATAACATTGATATGAACATTATAGAACAGGTTTCCTATGGCCGTTTTTACGTACGATGCAGAAGAAGATAATGAGATACATGACTTCGCTAACGATTTCTTCGACAACAGTGGGGCTGCCGAAACCTATATCCTGCAGTTGGAAAGTGCCCCGACCGATCGGGAATTGACCAATGCCTTGTTTCGCGCGGTGCATTCCATTAAGGGCAATTGCGGACTGCTGGGCATCCACCCTCTAGCCAATCTGCTGCAGGAATTGGAGTCGATCTTGGATTTGGTGCGAACCGGTGTGATGGCTTTCCAAACCCTGATCGGTGATATTACCCTGCTCATTTTTGATCGCTGTAATGCCTTTGTGATCAGTCTGGATCGACACCTAGAAGCCGTCTACGATGACTATCTGTTTAAAGCTGTCAGTCAGCAATTAGGCCAGGCTGTTAACGCAGCGCCCGAACAACGCAATGACCTACTGATTAAGGTCTTATCTCTCCTCGATCCCGATATCAGTCAATTGCCGCAGGCATCAAATAACGACGAGTTGCTCAACCGGTTCCAGATTCAGGCCAGTGCTGACGTGCTCTTTGTCATGCAGCTGGCCGAGCAGACGCAAAGTCGAGCGGTATTTTGGCAAGGCCGGATTGAACGTATCCTCAACTTGTTAATGGCCCTCAATGAGTATGCCGGCCAGCCCGCACCACCGGAGCAACTGCTGGTTGCGGTCTGCCTACACGACATTGGCATGGCCATGTTGCCAGCGGAGGTGATACTCAAAGAACAGCCGTTGACCCGCGAAGAAAAGCAGAGTATTCAAAACCACGTTTGGGTTGCCAGTGGCTTGGCCTCGTCATTTCCGAACTGGCATATGGCCAAAATGATTATCGACCAACACCAGGAAAACTACGATGGCAGTGGTTATCCAATTGGTTTGCGAGGCAAGGCAATCTGCACTGGCGCCCAACTGTTGGCAATTGTCCACGCATTTGAAGCCATTACCCACGGTTATTCTAAATCCCAGAGCCGCAAGCGGCCTCTGATGCGGGCGATAATGGAGCTTAATCGTTTCTCTGGGATCCAGTTCAATCCGAAATGGGTCCAGGCCTTTATGGAGGTGACTCGAGTCACCTGAACGCCCAATCGACGGCTGTCGGGATGACTGATTGAATACTTTAGTCGTCTGTCAGCAGTGCCGGCCAGTTTGCATCGGCTTGTTGGATCAATTTACTGCGTTGTTCCAGCCACTGTTGCTGGATTTTTTTGTTGTAGTTCAGATAGAGCTTGCCGTCTACTATTGTGAATTGTTCCGGTTCGATGCTGGCAGTCTTATTGTCCGCGACGGCAAAAGCACAGTAGCCGCCATATTGCGGGGCATAAGCCGTCGGGTTGTCGATAAAAGCCTGCCGGTGGTTTGCATTGGCAAAGCGCCAACGGGCGCCCTGCCAGTCGTATGAAAATTCTTCATGCCCTTCAACCGCCTGATTGACCTCAAAGTAGGCCACTGGATCATAGCCTCGAATGGCCAGGTTGTTATGCCACGGGGTATAGATGGGGTCCAGCGCGAGCACCACAGCGGAGACCACTAGGGTCAAGAGCAATACTGACGCTCTGTTAATTTGACGCATAGGAATGACGCTCCTGGGTTGAACGGTGAAAGTTGACTGTGCTGGGTGCCAAGCCGATATAGGCGGGCACTGTTATGCCGTTGGTCTTCGCCAATAAGGCCGCATAGGCCATGTGGTGAATGCTGTGGTTGATCAGATACAGGAGTTCACGTGCCGGGGTTGAGAGCATTGTCTCCGACTGACTGTCCTGCAAGTTGATCTCGGAAATGACCTGAATGGTTGCCGGCATCAGCGCGTTGCCCGCCAGCCATTCGATCAGGCCGTCAATATGCTGCAGCGCAATCAGGGGGTCGGTTTCTTCAATGCTGTTGCGGGTACGATAATTGTAATCGATACAATCGCTTACCATGCCGGCTTGAAAGGCCCGATAATGATCGAGCACGTGGCGAACGTGTTCGCCGATACCGGCAACCGAGCTGCCATGGACTCGACAGTAAAGGGAGTGGCAACAGGTCAGCAGTTCTTTCAGCTGACCCAATACCTCAATATTCGCTCTGTTTAATGCTGTCATGGTGTTTCCAGTAGGCTAAAAAATTTGTCAGGCCGTCTTTGCCAAGATAGCGATTGAGGTAACGGGTTGGCATCTTGCGTAGGTCGACCAAAATCAGGCCATCGAGAGCATCATTAAAACCCCGATTGACCGAAAAGCCGATAAAGCGGCCGTTCAGGGCCAAGTAGTGACGCAGCAGTATCGGAATAGTTTTGCCGGGATCACATTGGCCGACCAGCTTATTAAAAACACTGATATCGCGGATCGAGGCGAGCATTCGATTGGACCAGACCTTGCCCTTGACGCGCAGAGGCACCATCGGTTTTACATGGGCGAGGAATTTTTGTTCGGCCTGGAAACTCTCCATCATGGCATCGGAGATAAAGGCGCGCGCCATCTCGGAATGATCGGAGGAAATACTGACGCAACCAAACAGCACGCAATACTGGGGATTCTTCACGATATACTGACCAATGCCCCGCCAGAGTAAATCGAGCGCCGACGGGTGGCGCTGGTAAGCCTCTGTGACAAAGGACCGACCGACCTCCAAAGCGTTACCGATGTTGTTAATATAGGCCGCGTTATAACGATAGAGGCTGCGGCTGTAAAGTGCATTGACGCCCAGATGGGCCACAATCTTATCGGTTTCACCCAAACGGTACCCGCCGACTATGGCCTGCTGTTCGGTGTCCCAAATAAACAGGTGTTGGTAATGCGGATCGAAGCGATCGGTATCTCGATCATTACCGGTGCCTTCTCCGACCGCCCGAAAGGTTACCTCACGAGCACGGGCTAGGGCATCAAACACCAGGTTCATTGCTGCAAAGGGTGCGCAGTAGACCTCGAAGCTGCCCTTGCTGAGTAGCTTGTAGGGTGCCAGTTCGGCCAATTCGGCGAGCAGTTCGACCGACATACCGGAGGTCTCAGGCGGAGCCTGTTGGGCGCGCTGCTTAACCTGGGCTTTGCCTCGGCCGGGCGCTAAGAAGTAGGTCGACATGCGCAATAGATGGGTCACTGCCGCCGGGCTCAGCTTGGCAAAGTCGCGCGCGCGCAATGCCGTGCCAACCGTCAGCGTCACGGCCTGGCCGGCCTTGTTGGCGAGCTGCCGGGGCAGTAACAGAGTGCGCAGTCGCTTGTGCACTAAACCGGCCAGCTGAAAATAGAGTGGATTGGTACCGTGCACAAATACCGGCAGGCAGGTAGCCTGGTATTTGACCGCCAAGCGACCGACGAGGTTGTTCCAGGCACGATCGCTCACGGCAAAGTCGCCCCAGCGCAGGGCGCTGACCTGACCAGCAGGAAAGACCAACAGCACCCCGCCCTGAGCCAAATGATCACTGGCCGCGCGCACACTGGCGGTGTTTTTATGCGCAGTCTTTTGGCCTAGCACATCGACCCCCAAAAAGAGCCTGGATAGCTCAGGAATGGTCGCCAACAGTTGATTGGTGAGCACTTTGGTATCGGGCCGAATGGCTAAAAGAGCCCGGCTTAGGGCGATACCCTCGATACCGCCGAGTGGGTGGTTGGCAACTACTAAAGTGGCGCCGCTTTCGGGCAGCACTTCCTCCAACGAAGATCCGAGTAAGTGCACCGGGCAATCTAGGGAGTGCAGTGCATGCTCCAGGAGCTGTTCAGCGCCGGCTGCGGCTGGCCGGGCGTCGTAAATCCGGGCGAGCGAGCTCAAGCCTAAGGCGCGTTCGAGTATTCTGGCCAGCCAGGGCTGGGCCACAGGGACGCGAAACGGATTGCGTTCAGCTTGGGTCATCTAATCGGTCTCCGGATAGTGTTTGGTCAGCGCTTGTTCCAGGCGCCAATGGCGATATAGGTCGCCCAAGGGTGGTGTCTGGTGGCCCAGGCGGCGGTTGGCGGCACCCATAACAAAGAGCGTACGATATTGGAACAGCAAGGACCGGACGGCGTAAAAAAATGACGTATTGCTGTCCCAGATGTGCAGCGGCTCGGAACTGGCGGTATTGATTTCGATGATTTGCAAATCCTCACCGCGCTGTAAGCTGGCGCTGTCGCGAAATTTGATATCGAGCCGACCATAGTGAAAGTCAGGCAGTTCACGCATTAATTCGGTTATCTTTTGCGTCAGCACTGGGCTGATAAGTTCTGCGGCATCCTTAAAGATAGCCCCTTTGCTGTGGCTAGCCGAAAACACTAGGCGCACAGGGCTGTCTTTGGGCACCACGCGGTGCCAGGCATCACGATGCCGACTCTGGTAGAGATGGCTGAGCGGTCCGGCGCGCACATCATCGGCGATCAGTTCGGCCAAGGTGTGCTGGCCATCCCCGATGACATAGGGCATGTACTTAAGGGCCAATGAAATGATGCGGCCTTCCGTCTGGCCGGGCATCCGGATAAAGAACAGGCCGGCCTCGGGTTCGAAATCGGCGAGTTTTTGTACCATCATGCTAGCCCCCGTGGGGTAGGAGGCAAAGACCCGCTCCAGTTCGGAGCGGTCTTTAACCAGCTTAACACCGGCGCCCCGGCAGCCAATGTCAGGTTTACAAACGATGGGATAAACTAACTCGAGCTGGTTTAAAACCGTTTCGATAGCAGTGCTCTGATCAACCACGGGCGCATCGGTTTTCGTGGCAATAAACCAGGGCAATATGCGCTCGTCGAGCTCACCCTGGGCCTGTTCTAATAGGGTACTTTTGGGCACACCGACCATACCGGACAAAGGCAAACGGGGGTTGGCGATCAGGGGCAAGGTGAGCGACCGATAGCGGATGGCAAGTACCAGCCATTGCGCCACAACTGGCAGATACATCAACCAGGTCGGCCAGAATTCGAAAAACGACAGGGTCCGGCCCAGACGCAATGGTGGCATGCCCGGGCTGACATAGGGCGCTGGGGTGGCAATCTCGTGGTTGGGCATTGGCGCGTTGGGCTCCTAGATTCGGGTTGCAAGAGTAGACCCAGGGTCGGTGGAAAAGTTTCCTAGGAATGCTCATATATGTTCGTTGCTCGCCATGGCTGTCACGACAAGCCAAGCGCGGATTAATCCGGCTTGATGAGCTAAGCCCCTGATAAGTCTGATTATTTTATAAAAAAGCTTGCAAGCCCCGTAGAGATCCGTAGTATACGCACTTCTTCAGGACTATAGCTCAGTTGGTTAGAGCGCTGCCTTGACATGGCAGAGGTCCCCAGTTCAAATCTGGGTAGTCCTACCAAACACTAAGAGCCCGCCCAAAAGGCGGGTTTTTTGCGTTTTGGGCCAGTACCCTTGAGCCGTCACAATCGCCCCTTGAGCCGTCACAATCGCCCCTTGAGCCGTCACAATCGCCCCTTGAGCCGTCACAATAGAACAGTCTGCGGCCTCACCTTTGCTGTAACTAAAACCCACCCCCTGAACTCCGATTAAAGCGAAGCTTGCTAACAATCACATTTATCATTTTAACAGTCGATAAAATTAATTATCCAGTGTTAATGAAAAAAAATCCGCAAAATAAATAACCATCAGTACTTTCTAATTTTTACATCAATAGTAAATTTCACTGCATGGGGAGTAGTGCTTCAATTGGAAATTTTATTTTTTTGCATTCGGCTATTAGTTTAATAACGATGCCTCAAATTTGCGACATGCAGGCTTAAAATCACTATAGCTTCTAAGTCCTCTAGAATGGGTTTCGTAAATCCATGTACTTAATAGTTGATTATAATACTAAATATAACCAAAAAACGGGCATAAAAAGATCGTCTGCTATTCTAAAATATAGCGATGGTTGATTAAATCAATGTTATGCCATGGAGTGCGAAGCGGTTCGAATTTAAACGACTACACTAGATATAATCAAAGATATTGTGAAAAGCATGAATTTCTATTGATAGTAATACATTGCGATATTAGGTGCTGGAAACCGATAAGTCTAAATAAAAACGAGCCCATTTAAACGGGTTGAGCATGAGAACCTAAATGACGCTAAAATTATTGCTTGGTATCATCCAGTTAGCTTTTGCCTATACCATTATTGGTAAAGTCGCTTTAATACTGGCCATTCCACCTGGCTATGCCACCGCTATATTTCCATCAGCAGGCGTTTCTGTTGCCGCGTTACTCATTTGGGGCTATAGATATAGCCTAGGAATATTTCTAGGTTCATGTTCGCTTAATATTTGGATTAGTCTTCAATCTGGCATCCTAAATTTAGAATCATTGAGCGTCCCGATTATTGCTGCAAGTGGAGCAACACTGCAAGCTATAGTGGGAGCTTGGTTGGTACGTCGTACTATAGGTTTTCAAACAACATTAACAAAAGAAAAAGATATACTTCTATTTATGTTAACCGCAGGCCCTTTGGCATGTTTAATTAATGCGAGTTTTAGTGTAACCGGACTTTTACTGACGGGTTTGATAAATAGCGATCAATACTCTTACAGTTGGTTTAATTGGTGGATTGGTGATTCTATAGGTGTGATGCTTGGTGCGCCGTTAATGTTGATTTTTTTTGCGAATCCACGGCCTCTCTGGCGGGGCCGTCGCTTCTCGGTTGCTGTTCCGCTAGTTCTGATGTTGACTTTGACTATTAGCTTGTTTATTGGTGCAAGTCGTTGGGAATACGAGAGGCTTCAGTATGATTTTAAAGAAATTTCCGGGGATATATTTGATAAACTAAAGTCGAGCTTTCATCTGCATGTAGATGCAGTAGCCTCTATCGAACGGTTTTTTTATAGCTCCTCCTTCGTAAGTCGAACGGAATTTAAAGTCTTCGTTAAAAACCTGCTCAAAAGAGAGAGCATACATGGATTGAGTTGGAATGAAGTGGTTTCGAATAGTCAAAGGGATTATTTTGAAAAACGAATTAGAGCAGAGGGGTATAGTGATTTTAGTATTACCCAGCGAGACAGCCAAGGCCAGTTGATCAAGGCGACCAAAAAAGACGAATATATTCCGGTAACCTACATAGAGCCAATGCGAGGTAATGAACAAGCCTTCGGATTTGATGTTAGTTCAAATAACGCAAGATTAAACGCAATGACACGAGCTAAAGTAACTGGTCTGCCTGTGGCTACAGGTCGAATAACGCTTGTGCAAGAAACCGAAAAGCAAGCCGGTTTTCTGCTTTTTTATCCTGTTTTCAATAAGCCAGGCGACTCCCAGGTGGAGATGGAAAAAAGTTTATTGGGTTATGCGGTAGGCGTTTTTAAAGTAGGGAATATTGTCGAAGCCAGTTTGTCTAATAAAAATAAAAAGAGTATTTCTATAGGCATCTATGATGATGCAGGGCTGAAAGGAGAGTCGGTTCTTTATGGCCCCTCTGATGTTGAAAGCTATACCTCTTCACTTTTTGAATGGGCAGGTCAACTAGATGTCGGGGGCAGAATCTGGACCGTCCGTTTTTGGTCAACTGATGATTATTTTCGTAAGCACAGGGCCTGGCAAGCATGGGCTATACTGGCAACAGGTCTCCTCTTTAGTAGTATCTTGGGTGCGTTTTTATTGGCAATGACTGGGCGCTCTTTTCACTTAGATATATTGGTTCGAGAACGAACCAGCGAGATTGAGGACCAGAAACTAAAATTAATTGAGGCTAATGGATTTCTTGAAATAAATGTCAAGGAGCTGGAGCGCTCTAATGAAGAGCTTGACCAGTACGCATTTATTGCCTCCCATGACTTAAAGTCGCCGTTGCAGTCAATTTTTCAGCTTGCTAGTTGGATTGAAGAGGACTGTAGTGATATTTTTCCGGAGGAGACGAAACGTCACTTAATAACATTGAAAGAGCGTATTAATAGAATGGGAGCACTACTATCCGACTTGCTGGTATTTTCAAGAATCAGTCGTGACGACTATCAGATCGAGTTAATCCATATTCAGACTCTGGTTGAAAAATCTTATACGTTTAATTCAATTAGTAGTAATTTTCGCTTAGTGACCATGAATTGTGATGCACATGTTAATTTGCCGCGTATCCCATTGGAACTAGCCCTTAGAAATTTAATGAGCAATGCGGTTAAACATCATAATAAGAATACTGGGCGTATTTGTGTTAGTTACGATCGCCTAGGAAATGAGCATGTGATTTCTGTCACCGATGATGGGCCAGGAATTCCTCCGCACCTGCAAGAAAAAGCAATTACCATGTTTAGTACCTTAAAGCCGAGGGATGATGTCGAAGGTAGCGGCCTGGGGCTGGCCATTGTTAGAAAAGCCGTGGAGCGTTTTGGCGGTAGATTAGAGATTGTTTCTGATGGTGTCTGCGGTACAACTGTTCAGCTTTATTGGCCCTGTTTATAGTGATGAAGGATGGAATTATGAGCGTTAATCGAAAAGCTGTTAGGCCATTAAGGTTACTAATGGTTGATGATGATAAAGTCGATAGAGAAATGGTTAAAAGATTATTAGAAAAGTCCGATCAGAACTTTCTGATCACTGAAGCTAGTGGGGTTGACGAGGGACTTGTATCATATGATCAAAATGGTTTTGATGTTGTGTTGCTGGATTACCGCATGCCACAAAGAGATGGTATTGAAATGATTCTTGAGCTTAAGACTCATACCAGGGACTATGGCACGGCTATAATCATGATGAGTTCCGCAGAAGATGAAAAACTCTCAATCGATTGTCTTGAAGCGGGGGCGCAGGACTTTATACCGAAAGCCGAAATTACGACACGAAGACTTCAAAACTCAATAGTGCATGCGCAAACACGTTTTAAACTCGAAAAAGAGCTACGGGATAGCTACCTTAGATCAAAAGATTTAGCGGAGAAGGATGGTCTTACCGGTTTAGCCAATCGTTTTGTTTTTGAAGAAGCGCTTAAAACTGCAGTTGCTAATAATGTTCGAGACGAATTTAAACTTGGTTTGCTGCTATTTGATATTGATGACTTTAAATACGTCAATGATGTTCATGGACACGATGTTGGCGATGAAATACTTAAGTTACTGTGTCTTCGAGTCTCGAACTGCCTTAGGGGGGGGGAGTTATTTTCACGTCTCGGTGGCGACGAATTTGCGATTATTATTTCCAATTTGAAGGGCGATTTTCAGCTCGCGGCCATATCCAAGCGCATATTGAAAGCACTTGAGTTGCCTATTGAAACTAGCATGACAAGTATCACGTTAGATATTAGCATTGGCATGGCAATTCACCCTGATAATACCTTCGAAGGCAAAGAGCTAATTAAGTGCGCTGATATCGCAATGTATAGAGCAAAGGCCAAAGCGGGTAGTCAGGCCTGTTTTTTCCATAGCGCAATGCAAGTTGAATATTTGAGACGATATAATGTTGAAAGTATATTGGCAACTGCAATCGATAATAATTTATTAAGTTTAGTGTATCAACCAGTTTTTAATCCACAAAAAATGAATATTATTGGCTTTGAAGCTCTTCTAAGGCTACAAGATTATAGTGGGAATATGATATATCCCGATGAATTTATTCCAATAGCTGAGCAGTCGGGCTTGATAGTTGATATTGGCGAGTGGGTTTTGATCAATGCTATAAAACAGCTTAAAGTGTGGCAGCAATCGACTGGTTTGAAATTTACAATGGCCATTAATCTATCTCCGATTCAGCTGGAATCTGGTAAGCTGCTGAGTGTTATTGAACACAGTATTAGCCATAATTCAGTCGATCCTATTGATGTTGAGTTTGAAATAACCGAGACAGCGGTTTTTAAAGTAAATGAAGAGACGATTGGAAGAATTCAAAGGATAAATTCTGTAGGGTGTCGAATTGCGTTAGATGACTTTGGCACAGGTTATTCTTCGATTTCCCACCTGCTTCTGCTACCTATTAAAACTGTCAAGTTGGATAGAAGTATGATGCCAACAGCTGGACATGACGAGAACTCAATTAAACTTGTTAAAGCTATGATCTCATTAGTTAGTAATTTAGAACTAGAAATAGTCGCTGAAGGAATTGAAGATGAGTTTCAATTTAAGTTAATGTTAGAGAATCATGTTGATAAGGCTCAAGGTTATTATTTCAGTAAGCCCCTAGATGTGGCGGCAGTCGAAAAGCTGTTCCTGTGAGAAAGATTTCTTTTAGATGGCTGGGTTTAAGCTTATATACATATACATGGCCATATCTGGACGGGCATAGCAGGCAAATAAACCGGAATGACCAAGTCCAGTGCCGCACTACCAACCATTAGAAGATATAGTATTGAGGGTCCGTCTAGATATAGTATTGAGTGTCCGTCTAGATATAGTATTGAGTGTCCGTCTAGATATAGTATTGAGTGTCCGTCTAATAGGAAGGTTTGAAGGTGCACATTAGAGAAGCAACAAAGCAAGATTGGGAGTCAATCTGGCCCATTTTTCACGAAATAGTGTCCGCGGGTGAAACTTACGCCTATGAGGTCGATACCACGGTGGACCAGGCAGAGAATATCTGGCTGAACACACCCCGCAAGACATTCGTCGTCGAAGACCAGGATACGATACTCGGCAGCTACTATATAAAGACAAATCAGGCCGGCCCGGGCAGTCATGTCTGTAACTGTGGTTACATGGTTTCCGGCTTAGCCAGGGGCAGGGGGCTGGCAACACAGATGTGTGAACACTCACAACGAATTGCCTTGGAATTGGGCTACCAGGCCATGCAGTTCAATTTTGTCGCTGCCAGTAATCTAGGGGCCCTTAGGCTCTGGGCCAAGCTTGGCTTTGATACTTTGGGTCGTGTACCGAAAGGGTTTAATCATCCCCAGCAAGGTTATGTAGATGCATTGGTGCTGTACAAATGGTTGTCACCACAGTCTTTGTCACCACGATAAGGGGGCTTAGAGCGTCAGTATCAGTAGACTGACTTACCAAGGACTGGCAAGTTGTTTTAGCCAGTCTAGCTTGGATTGCCCGGTACAGCCCCGAAATAGTGTTAGGGCGCTTGCTGCGCTTGACATCCACTACAAAAGGCTTTTGAGGCGTTGGCTGGATTCTATTGGCTTGCTCTGAACCGTGCGGCGGGTTGGCAGAGGCTTCGCCATCAGAATGACGAAGCCCAGGGGTAAAAGCCTAGGGGTTAAAGCCTAGAGTGAAGACATCACTTTTTTGGCTACGTCATCGCTGACCCAAGCCTGCCAAACTGTTGGATAGTTTTCGAGGAAGTACATCGCACCGAACTCGCCATCCGCCTGGTTATCTTCCATCCATGCCAGCAGTTCATTGGTCAAGGCATTGGTAACAGAACGCTTACCGAGATAGTCCATTACCGGTCCGCCGTTTGCAGCGAAGGTTTCACCCACGACAGTCCAGACATCGGATGGTGGAAACATAGTAACCTGTGGATCCAAACAGTCTTTGTTGCCGATACACTTAGCCCAGTGATCTTCGTCGACACCGGTGCCAAAATCAACTTTGGACATCTTATACTTGCCCAGTAGAGCCGTAGGGGCCCAATAGTAGCCAAACCAAGCTTCTTGGCGCTCATAGGCTTTTGCAATGGAGCCTGCCAAGCCGGCACCCGAACCTGGATCGACCAGTTCAAAACCGGCTTCTTCTAGGTTAAGCGCCTGGAATAGATTGGCGGTTGTGATTTGGCAATTCCAACCGGCAGGGCAGCCCATGAATCGTAAGGTATCGGGGTTTTCAGGGTTTGCAAAGAGTTCTTTATGTTTGAGCACGCCTTCAATAGTGGTCATCTCTGGAAACTGGTCGACCATATATTGTGGCACCCAGAAACCCTCTTCGCCGCCTTCACTGAGTGAACGACCCGCGTAACGGATTTTTTTGTCTGCCACAGCACGATCGAGCACTTCTTTTAAGGCGCTGGTCCACATTTCCGGTGCAATATCAGGTTCACCCTTTTCAACCATTGACGTGCTGGTAGGCATGGTATCGCCGATAACCAGTTCGGCATTGCAGCCATAGCCTTCGGTGAGGATGATTTTATCGATATTGGCCAGCAGTGATGCCGAACTCCAATTCATTTCAGCGATAGTGACATCGCCACAATTAGCGCCAAAACTCAGCGAGGCGCTTAGGCATAACGCTGACGTCGCAATAATTTTTTTCATGTTGTTCATATGTTTTCCAATTAGTTTGGTTAATGAAATGCTCAGCAAAAAAACCATATAGCGAAATTCTTTTATTTTTCTTAGTATTTTTCTGTTACAGGGCGGGAGGGTCTGGTAACCAATGTTGATTGGGCCCAGTAGACATTGATATTCAACGCGTTAACAAATCCTGTTGTGGCTGTATCAATGGAATGCACAAACTTAAACAGACTACAGGCAGATCACCCTGTTCGTCTGACATACAGCATGTTAGACCCCCTTCAGCACTTTCTCAAGCTGGGTGGCCGTCTAAACAGCCGTCTAAACACCTTCCTATGGTCTAATCTCGAGCCCGTATAGCCCGTAGCATAAGCCCTGTAGCGTGGCGCAGCTTGTTAAATTATTTTGCATAAATCTCGTTAATCGAATAAGTTCAAACACTGTTTAGTCAGGTTCCCTTACTGCATGGCGCTGATCACGCAAGAAATGGAGTCATCATTCACTGTTATCATAATGGAGAGTTTTTATGTTGGGTAAAATAATATGGATGCTTTGAGTCTAGTTGTGAGGTATGGGGTATGGGGTATGAGGTATGAGGGATGAGGTATGCTGGTGGTGAATAACAACTCGCCCAGCGGGCGAGTTGTTATTTTTGATCGATTGCTGCCAAGGCCAGTAGGCTTAGCTTAATCTTTGTCTTTCGGCGCTGCTTCAGATTCTTCTTCTTCTGATGCAATTGGCGTTAGTACGTCGACAATGACATCTCGACTCAATTCACCCAGTAGTTCACCTTCGCTATCCACGACCGGTAACGGATATTCATGCTCGAGGGTCTCCGGAATCACCGTCTCAATCACACTTTCCGGTCCGACTGACAGGTCAGAATCGTAATAGTGTTCGTCAGACAGATCAGCGGCATGTTCGGTATCCGGATAGTCTTCCAGCTGATCTAAGGCTAACGCGCCCTGATAACCCTCTTTATTCACATTGAAGGCATAAGCGTGTTTAGACCGACGCATTTCCGCCAAGGCCTCACCAACAGTTTTGGCTGAAATACGTTGGATAGCCGGTAACATGACCGAGTCGACCGTCAAGGCTCTGCTGCGATTGACATCGCGTACGAAACTTTCGACATAGCTGTCGGCCGGATTTAGCAGAATATCGGCAGGGGTGCCCACCTGCACCAGGCAGCCATCTTTTAACATGGCTATTCGGTCACCGATACGCAGTGCTTCATCTAGATCGTGGGTAATGAAGACCACGGTCTTTTTCAGCTTATCCTGGAGTTCCACCAGTTGATCCTGCATTTCCGACCGGATGAGTGGATCGAGCGCCGAGAACGCCTCGTCCATCAGGAGGATTTCCGCATCGGTACAGAGTGCACGCGCTAGGCCTACCCGCTGTTGTTGGCCACCTGAGAGTTGCGCCGGAAACTGGTTTTCGTAACCGGCCAAGCCGACGTCGTTGATCCAGCGCATAGCGCGTTCGGTTCGTTCCGGCTTAGCAACGCCTTGTGCGTTAAGGCCAAAGGCAACGTTTTCGACCACGGTATAGTGAGGCATTAAGCCAAAGCGTTGAAATACCATGGACATCTTCTTTTGGCGGAATTTTCGCAGCGCCGTTTCGTCATAGGCCATGATGTCATCGCCATTAACGATAACCTGACCGCGAGTCGGATCGATCAGCCGATTGAAATGGCGGATCAGCGTCGACTTGCCTGAGCCTGATAGACCCATGATAACGAAGATTTCACCCGGATAAATATCCAAGTTGATATCGTTCAAACCTAATGAATGGCCTGTTTCGGCTAGGATCGCATCTTTGCCTTTCTGGGCGTCGACCAGGTGCATATGCTTCTCGGGTGATTTGCCAAATAGCTTGGATAAACCCTTGATGCTGATTATTGGTTCAGTCATCGCGACCTCTGAATTGTTGTTGTGAGCGTTTGGCATAGGCCTGTGATACCCGGTCGAATATTATGGCAATTACCACAATGGCCAAGCCGTTCATCAGTCCCTGGGTAAAATACTGGTTAGTAATAGACTGCAATACCGGTTGGCCTAGGCCTTTCACGCCGATCATCGAGGCGATTACAACCATTGCCAGAGCCATCATAATTGTTTGGTTCACACCGGCCATAATATTGGGCATCGCCAACGGCAGTTGAACGTTCCATAAGCGCTGCCAAGGAGTGACCCCATAGGCGTCCGCAGCTTCAAGTACATCTTCGTCGACCAGCCGAATACCGAGGTTGGTTAAACGAATGACGGGGGGGATCGCGTAGATAACAACGGCGATGACACCTGGAATTCGGCCTATGCCGAGCAGCA
>Ga0307492_10000457_pt1 | contig 17327 bp, 19 predicted proteins | sample SI3LmetaG_FD_202365 | JGI IMG/M metagenome (GOLD analysis project Ga0307492, IMG submission 202365) | Sea-ice brine microbial communities from Beaufort Sea near Barrow, Alaska, United States - SI3L | ecosystem: Environmental > Aquatic > Marine > Coastal | place: USA: Alaska | collected 2017-05-06 | reverse complement strand
ATGAAGGCGTAGGTAAAGGAGCCATAGCTTTTGCTTAGACCCGTATTAGTTTGTATTTTATCTGCTTTATGTTGCTTTACATTCTCGGCGTTTGCCAGTGACATTCAACCCGCTAGAGGCCTTCAACCCGCTAGAGGCCTTCAACTCAAAGGTGAAATGACCCAAGGTAGTTTAATTCGAGGTCAAGTCCCAGTGGGTCACCAGGTTTGGCTAAACGATACACCACTCAAAATATCTGCTAATGGCTATTTTGCTTTTGGATTTGGTAGAGATGCGAAACTATCACAGCAACTTAGGTGGATTAATAATAAAGACGTGACACACACTCGGACTTTAATTTTGCAGCCTAGGACTTATAATATTCAAAAAATTGAAGGTATTCCTAGCAAGTATGTTAGCCCTCCTAAAGAAGTGATCGAGCGGATCGCGCTAGATAACCAACAAATTGGCCGAGCCCGTTCTTTTAACGATGAGCGTACTGACTTTTACCAAGACTTTATTTGGCCAGCTGCTGGCCCAATTAGTGGTGTGTATGGCAGTCAGCGAGTATTCAACGGCACACCGAAGCGTCCTCATTTTGGCTTAGATGTAGCTGCACCAACAGGTACATCTGTATATGCACCTGCAAATGGTTTGGTGACATTGTTTGTACCGGATATGTATTATTCGGGTGGTACGATGATCATCGATCATGGGCATGGCGTGTCTTCTACTTTTTTACATCTTAGTAAAGGTCATGTAGAGGCCGGCACAACAGTAAAGCAAGGCGATTTAGTGGCTGAAATTGGCGCCACCGGTCGCGCCACTGGCCCACATCTAGATTGGCGAATTAATTGGTTTAAGGAAAGATTAGATCCTGCACTCTTAGTGCCACCACGTTAAAATAGTGCCAGAGCTTTAAAATAGTGCCAGAGCGTTAAAATATAGTGCCTAAGCCTTAAACATCGATTAAAAGCCTAATTATTAACACAAAGCTCAAAATTTAGTCTCGCGTTTTCTCTTAACATCTGTATAATTCGCGCCCTGCCCAGTTGCCCCCGCTTGTGGGAAAGCGGATGAATCATACGACTCGAAGGGGTCAAAGTATTGATTTTTAGCGGTTTTATGTAGCAGTCGGTTGTTAAATATCGAACATAAAGCCAACGTAACGATTATTTATATATTTCGGGTATTTTAAAATGAAAACTTTTGTTGCAAAGCCAGAAACGGTAAAACGTGAATGGTATGTGGTTGACGCCGCAGACAAAACTCTTGGTCGCTTAGCGACTGAGATAGCTATCCGCTTACGCGGTAAGCATAAGCCAGAGTACACACCTCATGTGGATACTGGCGATTACATAGTTGTGATCAACGCTGAGAAAGTCACTGTTACTGGCAACAAAGCCAAGAACAAAATTTACTATTCTCATTCTGGTTATCCAGGCGGTCTTAAAGATACTACCTTTGAGAAGTTACAAGCTTTCAAACCAGAGATGATCATTGAAAAAGCGGTTAAAGGTATGTTGCCTAAAGGTCCACTTGGACGCGATATGTTCCGCAAAATGAAAGTCTTCGCTGGTCCTGAGCATAATCATGCTGCTCAGCAGCCTCAAGTCTTAGACCTTTAAGGAGCATTACAGATGGCAGATAATCAATATTACGGCACTGGCCGACGCAAAAGTTCTACCGCTCGTGTTTTTCTTCGCGCTGGCAGTGGCAACATTGTAGTAAACAAACGTCCTCTTGACGTATTCTTTGGTCGTGAGACTGCACGTATGATCGTGCGTCAACCGCTAGAGTTAGTCGAGATGACTGAAAAGTTTGACATTTACATCACCGTTGCCGGTGGTGGTATTAGTGGTCAAGCTGGTGCAATTCGTCACGGTATTACACGTGCCTTGATGGAATTTGACGAAACACTTCGTCCAGCATTACGTAAAGCGGGCTTTGTAACTCGTGATGCGCGTAAAGTTGAGCGTAAGAAAGTGGGTCTTCATAAAGCACGTAAACGTCCACAATTCTCAAAACGTTAATTGTAAGACGACAAAAATTTTCAAAAACCCAGCTCTTGCTGGGTTTTTTATTGCCTAGGTTTTGTACGAAAATCCTACATATTATGAATATTATCTTTAAAATCTGTTAAGTATCGGTAATTATTCATTTTATTAACGATTTCCTTGTCTTTTATGTGGGTTTTCTTTTATCATTTTCGGTTAATAGAAAAACTTTATTTCTTGATTCGCGTATAATCCATGTGCCACTCAAAATGTGAAGTGTCAGTTAATTTAACCCTCGGAGATTAGTGGATGAGCAATGTATCTTTAGATGCGAATGATTCGTCTAAAACCGAAAACCAGCCAGTTAGCAGTAATAGACGCCGATTTTTAACGGTAGCTACATCTGTTGTTGGTGGTATCGGTATAGTCGGTGCTGCAGTGCCTTTTATCGCATCCTGGAACCCTAGTATCAAAGCGAAAGCTGCTGGTGCAGATGTAGAAGCGGATATTAGTAAAATTCAACCCGGTCAACTGATCAGAGTTATCTGGCGAAGCCAACCAGTTTGGATCGCTCGAAGAACACCTGAATTACTTGCTTCATTAGCTAATTTTGATGATCAATTAAAAGATCCCAATTCTGATGAAGAGCAACAACCTGCATTCGCTAAAAATCAATATCGTTCTTTGAAAGAAGAATATTTAGTATTAGTCGGTATTTGTACCCATTTAGGGTGTTCACCACAACATTTAATCGATGGTGCCTTTGAAGAATACGTTGAGGGTGCACCAGAGGGCTTTTTCTGTCCTTGTCACGGTTCAAAGTTTGATATGGCAGGACGGGTTTTTCAAAATGTACCAGCAGGCCTAAACCTAGTTGTGCCGCCTTACATGTACATTGACGACAACACTATCTTGATTGGTTCCGAAGAAGGGGCAGCATAACATGTTGAAAAATTTGATGGAGTGGGTTGAGTATCGCCTTCCAATAATGCGTGTTGCTAATCAGCACGCCATTCAATATCCAGCACCCAGAAATATGAACATTTGGTATATGTTTGGGTTTTTGGCGACCATAGTATTAGTTAACCAAATTGTTACAGGCATTTGGCTAACGATGAGTTATACACCTACTGCTGAAGAAGCATTTGCTTCAGTAGAATACATCATGCGTGATGTTGAATACGGTTATATACTGCGCTATATGCACAGTACTGGCGCATCTGCGTTCTTTATTGTTATCTACTTGCATATGTTCCGAGGCATGATTTACGGTTCTTATCAAAAGCCTCGTGAATTATTGTGGTTGTTCGGTATGTTTATTTACTTAGCGCTTATGGCCGAAGCCTTTATGGGTTATGTGCTTCCTTGGGGGCAAATGTCCTACTGGGGAGCTCAAGTAATTGTCTCTTTGTTTAGTGCTATTCCAGTGATTGGTCCAGATTTAGTTATTTGGATACAAGGTGACTACGTTATCTCTGGGGCGACACTTAACCGCTTCTTTGCGCTTCACGTTATCGCACTTCCTTTAGTCATAGTGATTTTAGTGTTCTTGCACATAGTCGCCTTGCATGAAGTAGGCTCAAATAACCCAGACGGAACTGACGTTAAACGTAAGAAAGGTTCGCTTAGTGAAGACGAAAAAACCAAATATAAAATTCACGAGTATTACACCAAAAAATACGACATCATTGACGATATTGTGCCGTTCTTCCCGCACATAGTGTTGAAAGATCTGGTTGGTTTTGCTTTCTTCCTACTCGCGTTTTGCTACATCATGTTTTTCAATCCAGAAATGGGTGGGTATTTTCTTGAGGCTCCAAATTTTGAGATTGCTAATCCTTTAAAAACACCTGAACATATCTTTCCTGTTTGGTACTTCACACCTTTCTATGCAATTTTGAAAGCTGTACCTCATAAATTGGGCGGTGTTATTGCAATGTTCTCGGCCATTATTTGTTTAGCTTTATTACCTTGGATTGATAGAGGTAAAGTGAAATCTTGGCGCTACCGTTGTGGCTTACATACATGGAACTTACTTACTTTTGCAGCGGTATTTATCTTCCTTGGTTATTTAGGTGGTACACCTCAAGAAGCTTGGAAAATCACTGCATCGCAAATAGCGACCATTATGTATTTCGGTTTCTTTGTTTTATTGTTTATATACAGTAAAAACGAACGAACTATGCCAGTACCAGCGAGGATCACAGAATGAAAAAAATAATTTTTATATTGTGCTTGTTGTTACCAATTGTGGCTAGTGCTGCTGGTGGAAGCAAAGTGCCTCTTGATAAAGCTGAATACGACTTGACAGATAAAGCGTCTTTGCAATCCGGTGCACAGACCTTTATGAACTACTGTTTAGGTTGTCATCAAATGCAATATCAACGCTACCAGCGTACTTTCGAAGACTTAGGGATCCCCTTAGCTCTTGGTCAAGAGAACTTGCAGTTTACGGGTACAAAGCCTGGTGATCATATTAAAAATGCTATGCCGACTGAATCTGGCGCTAAATGGTTTGGTGCGCCGCCACCCGATTTAACGTTGACGGGTCGAGTTCGTGGTGCAGATTGGCTTTATACTTACCTAAGATCTTTTTATGCTGAAGACGGAACTAACTTTGGTGTAAACAATATGGTATTTGCAAACGTGGGTATGCCTCATGCGTTGCAAGAGCTTCAAGGTGTACCAAGCAAAACGTATGAGACAATGTTGATAGATGGACAGATGGTTGAACGTTATGTTGGCATTAAAGCAGACGGAAGCGGACAGCTAAGTGCACCTGAATATGACAAAGCGGTATTAGATTTGGTTAACTACTTAGTTTATGTCGGTGAGCCTTCACGTTTGCAGTCTGAGTCTATAGGCCGTTGGGTCATGATTTTTCTATTAGTATTGTTAGTTTTGGTATATTTACTTAAGAAAGATTATTGGAGAGATGTACACTAATTCAGCAAAACTTTGTTTGAAATTTGGTGTATAATCCGCGAAAATTTTGGAAGGGGCTATATATAATGTATATGCCCCTTTCTTATCCGTTTTTAATTAGTTGATTGTCCTACTAATCACTAGTAAAAGAACAAAGCAAGATGCCTAAGGCACGATGCGATTATGTATGACATTTAGGAGAAATATAAATGGCTGTAGCCGCCAATAAACGTTCAATAATGACGTTGTTTTCAGACACGATAGATATATACAGTCACCAAGCACGCATAGTATTAGCGGAAAAAGGTGTAGGCGTAGAAATTAGTTTTACGGTTCCTGACGAGTTACCTGAAGATCTGCTCGAACTAAACCCCTATGGTACTGTGCCTACTCTTGTTGATAGAGAGTTGGTTTTATATAATTCGCATATCATAATGGAATATTTGGACGAGCGTTTCCCGCACCCACCTCTTATGCCTGTATATCCGGTATCCCGTGGCCAAAGTCGTTTGACTATGCACCGCATACAAAATGATTGGTATGTACTAGCAGAAAAAATCATGGCTAAGAAGGGCGATTTAGAAGCAACGCGTAACGAATTACGTGAAGCGTTTTTATCCCTAGCACCATTATTTGCTGAAACACCTTATTTCATGAGTGAGGAATTTAGCTTAGTTGACTGTTACCTTGCACCATTATTGTGGCGTTTACCTGCATTGGGTATCGAATTAACGGGTACGGGTAGTAAAGACGTGAAAGCGTATATGAAGCGTATCTTTGAGAGACCTTCTTTTATAGCGTCATTAACAGATCAAGAACGTGAAATACACAATCCTCTATAACGGGAGAAAGTGATATGACACCTAATCAGCCATATTTATTACGCGCATTCTACGAGTGGATTGTAGATAACAATCTTACTCCGTACATAGTGGTCGATGCGCATTACGCTGGTACTCAAGTGCCGCAGGAGTTTGTCCAAGACGGTCAAATAGTGTTAAACATGTCTCCAGCATCTACTGGTAATTTACAGTTAGGTTTGAATGACATTATGTTTGACGCTCGTTTTGGAGGTGTGCCAAGGAATATAGTAGTTCCTTGCCCAGCAGTATTAGCTATTTACGCCAAAGAAAATGGTGCGGGTACAGTGTTTACTGTTGAGGAAAACATTGCTTCTGATGAAGTAGAAAATAAGACTGAGACCAATGAGACTAATCAAAAACCCAAAAAGGGAAAGCCTACATTAACGGTTGTTAAATAGTCGAATTAGAAATGTTCAAATAAAAAAAAGCGCCTAGAGGCGCTTTTTTTATTTGGACTAACATATTGGTTAGTTCGGCTCAGAGTTAAATATATTCAAACGCTTTTATTACTTGTTTGACACCACCAATATTACGGGTGATTTCTACAGCAATATTCGATTCTTGTTCACTGACCAATCCCATCAAGAATACCTCGCCGTTTTCGACCTCTATCTCAATGTGCAGTCCATCTACACGCTTATCAGCGATCAGTTTCGTTTTTATTTTTGAGGCAAGCCATGCGTCATTCGCCACTACGCTAGCAGGTATAGGAGAGCCTAAACGAATTTGGTTGTGTAGTTTTTTGATGTTTTTTACTGACGAAGCCAGACTTTCTGCTTGCTGTATAAGTGCCTGAGTCGGAGCCTGACCTACTAACAGGGCAGTACCATTAAAAACTTGAACCGAAATGCTGGTTTGTTCATTTATTGCCATGTCATTATATATAGCCGAAGAGATACGCCCGGCAGTTGTTGTATCGTCAACCTGGGTGCCTATTGTACGTCGGTCATGTGCAACTGACACAGCACCTACTCCAGCACCTATGAGCAACCCTGCACAGCTTTGTAACAATAGGGTTGTTGAGAGCAACAAGGGGATATAAATGTTTCTTGGTTTTAACATATTTTACTCCTGAAAATTTTCAGGGAACAAACAATTGTCTATTCCCTCACAAAGGCTATGAACCACTAAATAATGGACTTCTTGAATACGTGCAGTTCTATTCGATGGTACGCGGATTTCTACATCATGCTGGCTGACTAAACCTGTCATTTGGCCACCGTCCATACCCGTTAAAGCGACTATTGTCATATCACGACTAAGTGCAGCCTCCATGGCTTTGATTAAGTTTTGTGAATTGCCACTAGTGGATAAAACAAACAAAATGTCACCAGCTTGACCTAAGGCACTGACTTGTTTTGAATACACTTCTTCGAATGTAAAGTCGTTGGCTATTGAAGACAATGTGGCACCATCTGCAGTTAGCGCAAGTGCAGGTAAACTGGGCCTCTCACGTTCAAACTTATTTAGTAGTAACGATGAAAAATGTTGAGCAATGACAGCTGAGCCACCATTGCCGCAACACAATATTTTGTTACCGTTAATCAATGCATTAACCATCATGTAAGTCGCGCTAGAAATATGCTCAGGTAATAACTCAATTGAGGCAATTTTAATTTGAATACTTTCTGTAAAATTGGCCTTAATGCTTTCTAACATAACACTCCTAATAAATTAATAACTGTTCATCGCAGCAATTAGTCAAACACTTTTTAACCAATTGATGTTTTGCTGTTGCTGGCCTTTTCCCTCTATGCCCACTAGGTCGATTCTATGTGGGACAATGCTAGGGTTGAAACCTTTATCCTGCATATAATGCATAACAGCAGATTCAAATTTGCGTTTTTTCTTGGCATGAAAAAACTCTATTGCAGAGCCGTATTGACTTCGACTTCGGTATTTCACTTCTACGAAGACCAGTTCGTCACCGTCTTGCATGACTAAGTCTATTTCACCCGTGCGACAACGATAATTTTGCAGAATAAATGTAAGACCTTGCTGTTCTAAGAAGGTTCGAGCAACACGTTCTGCCTCACTGCCGATTAAAGGTGAGAGGGCCTGCTTAATCCATTGCAAGTAACTTTACTCGGTCTTGGGCAACTTGTGCCCAAAGTAAACGTCTGTGTAATACTCCCTTATCGTCGACATTGATTTCACCGGTTAGACCATAGCTGACAACTTGTGGCAGTGTCTTTAATCGACGTAAATTAGGCAATAAATTGTAGGCATCAAAACCCATAGCAAATAACCTTAACAGGGTATCCTGTTTTTGTGGCCAAAGTTGTGTGGTTTGAGAGGCTAAGTTCTGCCAACTATGATCGGGCAACATCCAAGGCATATCTGTGAATGTGAGGTTACGTAAATCTCTCAGGCTGTTACTGTTCAAATCTAGGCTATAACTGCGTGAAGATGCAAATACCGACAATGACTTTTGGGCAAATGGACTAAGGCTTGCTTCGATAATAGGGTTGAGTAACTGGGCTTGTTCAGGATTGGCAAATAATACTATGGCATCGATATCACGACGATTTCTTTCTACTCCAAACACTTCGACATCAGCCAATACTTCTATTTGTCTGATGCGCTGCTTACTTTGGGCTACATCCAACATTTCTGATACACGGTTCCGCATGTCTTTACTGTCTGTAAATATAGTTAAGTCTGGTTGAATTGCATTGGGCGCTTCTTGCCACTTGGCAATAAACGCTTCTGCCATCCTTTGCGTTGTTGGATTATTAGCTGCAAAAACAATCGGTCTAACTAATTGTTTTTGTTGCATATGTAACGCTAATTGCTGAGCTTCGTCTTCTGGTGCTAACGAAAAGTAATAATGTTCCGCCACGGGTGAATTTGGCTCAGACAAACTGCGTAGTTGATCAATCGTGGTTATATTTGTTTTTAACTGCACTCTGTTGAGTGCCAAGAGAATCTTATCTGGGGGTAAAACTGCGGTCAGTTTAGTAATTTGTTCTTTGACCAATGGCCCTAAAACCACATCAAAATCAGCGACTAATGTATTTAATTGCTGTGCTGTTTTTAAGGCCGAGTCAAAAAAACGTATTTCACGATATTGCTGAGCGTTATCTTGAGCCATGTTGCCTGTTGAGCCGTCATAATCAGATGAATTGTTAGGAGTAAAGTTTGCGTTGGGCAAATTCTCCAGATAAGCCGCAAGTATGCCTTCTTTTATTGCTAAACCTTGACTTGCTAGTCTGCCCGTTAATGGTAATAACACGGCGATGCGTTTAGCTTGAATCGGTTTTTGCTGCAACGAATATTGTATTTCTGCTGGAAGGTTAGTCACCAATGGGTGACCCAAATGCCTACTCTGCCAATTAACTAATTGCTGGTTAAACATCTCGGGCTGTAATGCAAATCTTTTGACAATGATGGCCAGCTGCAGCCAAGGTTGCAATGACGGCTCTGATAAGCGGGCTTTTTCTAATTCAGGTAAGTCTAGTTTTTTAAGCCATTCCCAAGTGGTTTGGGTTTTTTCGAATTCTGATATATTGGTGTTTTGCAGTGCTATAGCAGCTTCTAACCATTGTTTTTTGTTAACCTGAAGCTGAGATCGCAAAGCAGCAATGCGAGCTTGATATCCATAAGCATCAGTCAAATTGGCCAGTATTGCCTCCACTTTATCAAACGTTTTATCAGACAAAATTAAATAACACTCAGCTAAAATCAGATTGGCGTGAGTGTGATGGCGGTTGTCTTGTAGCTCTGCTTGCAGCACTTTTAGCATCTTAATACTTTTTGTGCATTGCTGCTCTGTCTGCAGTGCTTCTGCGGCCTGTATAAGATAGTTATTACGTTGGTATACATCAGCATTGTTAACATGATTTTGTTGTGCTTGGGTTAGGTAGTAATTACTGTCTTTTGCTTCTTCTGTGATTTGTTCTGACGGCGATACTAAGGTTTTTGGGGACTGCCGTGTAGAGTTACTCGCACATGAGAGTAAACATAAAATAGCGACACAAAATACAACAAACGTTCGAAAACTCATCGCTGATATCCATTAAATAATATGTTTAATAGTTTATAGTAACGGTTATAAATATCTAATGCTTTGTGACTAGGTTAAGAGATAAAACTTATACTTAGACAAACCTTAGATGATCCTTTTAATTTGGAGAGTTAGCATTGATTGAATCAGGCACGTTATTTATCGTCGCCACGCCTATTGGCAATCTGGAAGACATCACACACAGGGCTTTACGTATCTTGACTGAAGTTAATTTGATTGCGGCTGAAGATACACGGCATAGCCAGCGTTTGTTGCAACATTACGATATTTCGACGCGATTAACATCATTACATGATCATAACGAATCGCAGCGGGCTAAGCAGCTTATCGAAAAGCTTAAGTTGGGCGAGAATATAGCCTTGATTTCTGATGCGGGTACACCACTAATCAGCGATCCAGGATATGGTTTAGTCAGTCAGTGCCGAGAAGCCGGGGTTAAAGTTGTACCATTACCTGGTCCGTGTGCTGCCATCACCGCATTATGTGCTGCGGGCTTAGCAACTGACAGGTTTAAGTTTGAGGGTTTTTTACCGGTCAAGGCTGTGGCCAAACAGCAGGCATTGCAGCGTTTACTGACTGAGACTAGTACCAGTGTGTTTTATGAATCCCCCCGCAGAGTGGCAGATACCGTCAGGCAAATCGTAGCTGAGTTGGGTGAAGAACGACAAATGGTGGTGGCAAAAGAGCTTACCAAGACCTTTGAAACCTTTTACTCAGGTAACGCCCAAGCTTGTTTGACTTGGCTTGAAGCCGATGCAAATCATCAAAGAGGTGAATTTGTATTAATGATTGCGGGTGAAAAACAGGATCAGACTGAAGTGTCAGCTGATGCACTTAATTTACTTAAATTGTTAATGAAAGAATTACCTCTTAAGAAAGCGGCAGCTGTGACAGCTGAACAATATAATTTGAAAAAAAATCACCTTTATCAGCTTGGCCTAGAATTAAAGCTATGAAGATGCAGGGCATCCTAGCTTCGCCATTATTGTTGCTGTGTATGATGGCTTATTCAGGGCTTTCAGATGCAACGTGGTTTGAAGACAACCAAGGGATCATGGGCACCAATATTCACGTCGAACTTTGGAGTGAGTCTGCGCAGCAAGGTCAAGATGCCACTCAAGCGGTAATGGCCGAAATGCAGCGTATTAATCAATTAATGAGTCCGTATATTGAAAGCAGTGAGTTGAGTCAGCTTAATAGCCGTGGCTCTGTTTCCGCAGTGCTTGTATCAAAAGAGTTATTTGAGCTGATCTCTTTATCTGTTGAATTAGCTAAAGAGACAGATGGGGCATTCGATATTACTTTTGCTAGCGTCGGTTATTTGTACAACTATCGTGAAAATCAGAAGCCAAAGCAAGGCCAAATTGATAACTTGTTACAGGCCATTAATTACCGGCACATCAAGTTTAACGTCGATGACTACAGTATTTTCTTCGCCCATCCCAATGTGAAAATTGACTTAGGGGGAATTGCTAAAGGTCATGCAGTAGACAACTCTATCGATATATTGAAACAACGTGGGATTAAATATGCCTTAGTGACTGCAGGCGGCGATACTAAACTGCTAGGTGATAGGTTAGGCAAGCCTTGGATGGTGGGAATTCGAGATCCCCGTAATAAAGATAAACAGGCGGTGGTGTTACCTTTGGCTGATACTGGCTTATCGACTTCAGGCGATTACGAGCGTTATTTCGAACAAGACGGAAAACGCTTCCACCATATTCTATCTCCTCAAACAGGTACTTCTGCCAATGCAGTGCAAAGTGTATCGATTATTGGGCAGCGCAGTACATTAAACGATGCCCTATCTACCGCAGTGTTTGTTTTGGGTGTGCAAAAAGGTATGGACTTGCTAAATCGTACGCCGGGATATGATGGCATTATTGTCGATAATCTGCGAAAGATGCATTACTCCAACGCTTTGATGAAGTAATGCTAGGCCTTTAAATGACCTCTATTTTTTTGATTGGTTTTTAAAGTAACGTTTATTTTCTAACCACTAACTTATGATTAGGTGTGTAGTGAGCAAAGTCAGAGGTCAAGCCAGTGTTTCTATTCCCACTATTATTGATGTTGAAGCTAGCGGTTTTGGCTCCTTAAGTTATCCCATTGAAGTGGGGGTCATTAATCCGTCAGGCATTAGGTTTTGCCGTTTAATTAAGCCTCAAAGTGACTGGATACACTGGGATTCGGAAGCTGAATCATTACACGGTATAAGTCGGCAATTATTGGCAGAAAAAGGTTGCTCGGCACAACAGGTTTGCCAGCAACTGAATCAATTTTTGATGGGCCAGATAGTATATTCGGACGGTTGGGTAGTCGATGATACTTGGTTAATTAAACTTTTTTATGCCGCTAAAGTGACGATGCAATTTCATGTCAGTTCGCTGGAAATGATCTTAAGCGAAACTCAAATGTCGTTATGGCACTCAACCAAAGACGGGTTATTTCAACAAATGCAAGAGCAGCGTCATCGAGCTAGCAGTGACGCGGCGCTTATCCAAAACACTTTTGTGACAACGCAGCAGATATGTATCAATAATGCTAAACAGTTAAAGGCTTTTTAATTTATAAAGCCGAACCTATTGAACTGCTTAGGAATGTTTACGGTTTTAATACGATAAAATAATGCGACAAAACCTTTTACCAAACGAGTTAGTTAACAATATTATACGGCGACTAATGATTCAGACACGGCTAACATCGCAATTTTTATTCACTTATAGCTTCGCTTTTAATGAGCGTAACTATGAAAATAATCGTTGTGGTTTACCACTTATAACGGTCATTTTGTGGATTAGCGTTAGTTATTATTGGTATGGGTTTGCTAAAATAATGGGATGAACTCATCCGGCATTGATATGACACCGATTACTGAACATTCAAATCTCGAAGCACAGTTAATAGATGATATTGCTGACGCTTTGGCACAACAAGGTTTTATCCATTTACAGCACTTTTTGCCTGAGTGGCTTGCTAACCAGCTGATGCACGAAGCAAAGCACTTAGCTTCAATCGAGTTTAAACCTGCAGGTATTGGCCGTAACAATAATCAGCAAATAAATTCACAAGTGAGAACGGATTCGACCATGTGGTTTAGTGGTAACTCTGCCCCACAAAAAGCATATTTAGACTGGATGGAACAATTGAGAATGGGTCTTAATAAGCGACTATTTATGGGGCTATTCGATTTTGAATGTCATTTTTCGCACTACTCAACCGGCGATTTTTATCAGCGCCACTTAGATGCCTTCAAAGGCCGAAGTAATCGAATTTTAAGCTCCGTATTTTATTTGAATCCCCACTGGAATAAAAATAATGGCGGAGAGTTACTTTTGTATGCAGATGAACAACCATCACCTTTGTTAACGGTGTCTCCAGAGTTCAACAGTTGCATCATATTTTTAAGCGATGTTTTCCCTCATGAAGTCCTTGTAAGTCGTTGTGATAGATTCAGTATTGCTGGATGGCATCGAGTCAATAGTCAGTCAGTAAAACATGTAGATCCCAGCCAATAAGTCAGCCTTATAAGTACTGCTTTAAATTGCTGAGTTGTTTCTATTTACCGAACTGAGCTAAATTTAATAAGTTTGTTATTTGAGATACAAGTATGCAGCTGTTTAAGAGGTTTGTTTATTGGTTAGGGTTACCGGTTGTGGCTCTGTTAATACTCTTGATTTTATTTGGACGCCAATGGGTATTTAGTTACCTATCGCCACCCGACGTTTTTATTTTAGCTGACGCGCCCCCAGCACCTGATTTTAATAACAAATATTTTTGGGTGGCCCATCCTGATAAAAGTGACACCTCTGATCTAGTGCCTGTTGGTGTCGATACCAGTGACGATATAATAAATAAAGCGGTAGATGTGTTTTTTGTTCACTCAACTGGATTTGTTGGCCCAGGTGGTTGGAATTCCTCTATGGAAATCAAAAACTCTGAAGCCCAATCAATTGAATATATGTTGTCTAGCATGGCGAGTATTTTTAACGGCTGCTGTAATATTTATGCACCGCATTACCGAGAAGCTCAATTACAGTCATTTATGCCTGAAAAATTTGATTCTGGCACCCAAGCCTTGGATTTAGCATACGATGACGTAGCAGCGGCATTTGATTATTATCTAAGCCACTACAACCAAGGTCGACCATTTATTGTAGTAGGCCATAGTCAGGGGACAACCCATGCCTTACGTTTATTAGAACAAAAGGTTGATAACACAGAGCTATACAAACAACTGGTGGCAGCCTATCTGGTGGGATATTGGATACCCAAGGATAAATTTAGTCGAGGCTTTGAGCAGATAATACCCTGCATTGAGGCTCGTCAGACGGGTTGTATTGTTAGTTATGATACCTATGGCCAAGGCGGTCAATTAGACGCTAACGTTCCTCACTGGTACAAAAATGGCTGGGAACCGAGTCAATTAGAAGATGGTTCAACAAAACCCAGTTTGTGTGTGAATCCATTAAGTTGGACAGATAAATTAGATAAGGTGAACAAAAGTGCGCATTTAGGGGCGATGCCTGTAGAGTTTAAGCGCACACCAATGAATATGTTGTTAGCCAACAATCCTGGTTTTATCTTCGAAGAATTACCTGCATTAACGAGTGAGTTAACATGGGCACAATGTATGCCTGATGGCAGGCTAGAAATCATACCGCAAGTAGGCAATACATTTTCAAACCATTTAGAACAACCCAACAAAAGTTACCACGTACTCGACTTTAGTCTGTTTTACGGCAATATTCGTCAAAACGCTATACACCGAGTCAATCAATTTATGCTTACAAATAGCGCATCCCAATCAGAATGATTATTTCAAGGAATATAGTATGACCACCTTTAAAAGTGCGTTTCAACAAACGCTCATAGCCTCTTTTTTACTGTGCTGCAGTTGTTTGGTTTTCAGTGTATCTGCTGCCGATAGCGTTGCGTCGGGCAATAAAGCGCAACAACTGTATACCTCTCAACCTGACGTAACCCCAGAATTAGGAAAGCGGGGTAGTTATTCGGTTGGGGTAAGAACAATAGAGGTGACTAATCCACAACAACTTAGCGCTAAAGATTTTCAAAGTTTGGAAGATCGCTCTTTGACCTTAGAAGTGTGGTACCCAGCGAATGCCAAAGAAACAGATGTCGAAGCGACTTATGAGAATGTGACTCGCACTCATAAAGCGTTTTCTCTTCAAGGCCACAGTGTGAGAGGCGCAAAAGCTAATCAAGAAAAAACCTATCCGCTGGTAGTGTTATCCCACGGATATACGGGGTATAGGACCATCATGTTTTATCTTGGAGAACATCTAGCTAGTCACGGATATGTAGTCGTAGGAATTGGTCACACAGACTCCACCACAGGTGAAGTCGATTTCGAAAATGCTCCTTTTGCTGGTTTTCCCAGCACCTTAATCAATCGCGCCCGTGATCAACAATTTGTATTGGATTATTTCACATCAGCCAAGTCTGACTTGGCCAAAGTGGTGGATACCGAGCATGCCTCTGTCATTGGTTTTTCCATGGGCGGTTATGGTGCATTGAATACTGTGGGTGGCTGTTACAATTTTAATCAACAAGGCCTGCAAGGCTTTGGTTTTCCTGAATCTACTGTAAAAGCATTGGTACCAGTGTTTAATATTTGTAATGCGGGAAGGAAACAGGTCGATAGTCGCTGGAAGGCCATGATTGCTTTCGCCCCGTGGGGGCAAGAACAAAATTTACATAATGTGAATGCTATACAAGTACCGAGCTTATACGTTAGTGGCTCCCTTGACGATGTTTCAGGTTACGAACAAGGAGTGAAAAAGTTATTTGAACAATCACCAGCAAAAGACAGTTTTATGTTGGTCTATGAAAATGCTCGCCACAACGTAGCACCTCATCCAGCGCCAGAAATTGCTTATGCTGCTGAAGCCGATTTAGGCCTTTATTATGAGCCGTCATGGAGCAGCGAGACCATTAATCGTATCAATCAACATATGACCTTGGCTTTCTTGGATTGTTACGTCAAAAAGCAAACTTCGTCTTGTGAATATTTACCGAAGCGTGAGAGCGCTACTCAAACCAAACAAGCCGATGGAAAGTTATCCGACCCTTGGCCTGGTTTCGCAAACCGTTGGGGAGTGGGAATGAAGTTTATGCGAAAATAGTCAACCGCATAAGTATCACGGTTGAGTGAGACACTAAATGCACACAGATATTTATCAAGTTGATGCTTTTACAGAAAAAATTTCAGGCTAACCCGTTGCGGTATAGGAATATATACTTGGATTGCAGACGAGTTACTGCAAAATATTGCTCAGGCAATTAATTTGTCTGAAACGGCTTTTTTGTCCCTTATCAGAACAAGTTTCAATTACGTTGGTTCACCCCGACCCATTAAGTGGACTTCTGTGGACACGCAAAATTAGCTGCGGCCCATGTACTGTTTAAACATTTATGGCATCAACAGTCTGAAATTGCTTCTGTACTAAAAGTGGTGACTTGTTAGTCACTGCACCAGGGCGAAATGTTGATTTTCTTAGCCGCTGCTTTTTCCCCAAGTTAAATGTGGATTACATGCGCGGAAAAATCACTCTGTAACAGAGCAAGTTACAGAAGAGTAGTCTGTCGCCTTTGGGTGAATTACAGGCATTGGAGCAAACCTAGCCGAACGACTGCTTTGCCCAAGAAAGCGGACGTAGCGATTTATTGTGGTTTCGTCTCCTTTGAGCGAAAAGCGGTCGTAGTTCAATCGGTATATATTGATCACTTTTTAAGGTTTGTCGAAATTATCGGTTAGTATGCTAATGGCAGGTGATCCGTCATTTATAATGTCTCATATTGACTTAAAAGTATGTGCTTTTGATAAACATATATAAATATCAGGGAACTCACATTTCCCAATAGCAGACATTGTCAGATCTAAGACTAGTTCAGCATTTAGGGGCTAAAGTCAGTTCTTCAGGTAATTTTAAGCTGTGTAGCTGAACCTAAATTTTATCCATAGGGCTTTGTGTATTGCCAAATTTAGTCCCAATCACATGTGTATAAATTTCTGTTGTTTTAACATCGGCATGACCTAGTAAGTCTTGAACCGTTCGAATGTCAGCGCCACTTCGTAAAACCTGAGTAGCAAATGAATGTCTAAATGTATGGGCTGTTATTCTTTTAGCGATATCTGTTTTTATTACAGCTTGTCTTAACTGCTTTCGATAAGCGGTTTCATGAATATGGTGACGACAGACATACTCGTCATAGGGGTGTACACACCGAACAGAAGAAGGAAAAACGTATTGCCACGACACATCTTTGGCAGCATTACCATATTTTCTGATGAGTGAGGCAGGCAATGATGTCAATCCATGACCTTGTGCAACATCGCTCTTGTGGATCTGTTTCGCGTACTTTATTTGCTTTATCAAGGCGTCATCAAGAGTTTTTGGCAGCAACGAATATCTATCTTTGCCACCCTTACCTCGGAATATAAATACAGTATGGTTGTCAAAATTAATATCTTTTACACGTAACTTTAGTGCTTCATTTATTCGCAAGCCGCAG
>Ga0307492_10000456_pt1 | contig 17340 bp, 15 predicted proteins | sample SI3LmetaG_FD_202365 | JGI IMG/M metagenome (GOLD analysis project Ga0307492, IMG submission 202365) | Sea-ice brine microbial communities from Beaufort Sea near Barrow, Alaska, United States - SI3L | ecosystem: Environmental > Aquatic > Marine > Coastal | place: USA: Alaska | collected 2017-05-06 | reverse complement strand
GTTACCCCTTTTTGTTGGTCGATCGTGTTACAGACTATGAACCGGGCGTCAGTATCCGCGGCTTTAAGAATGTCTCGGCCAATGAGGCGCTCTTTCAAGGGCATTTTCCCGATAGGGCGATATTTCCCGGTGTGTTAATCTGCGAGGCGTTGGCCCAGTTGACCGCCATCTATGGTTTTCTAACCACTGGCCATCGTCCTGCAGACGGTTACCTCTATCTGTTTGCGGGCTTGGACAAGGTTAAATTCAAACGCCAGGTGGTACCGGGTGATCAGCTGGAGTTGGTGATTGAGTTTGTCACCGAACGCCGCGGGATGTACAAGGTCACCGGCAAAGCCATGGTTGATGGACAGTTGGCTGCCAGCGCCGAGATCCTGTGCGCAGAACGAAAGGTCTGATGGTGATACATTCGACCGCGATAATTGATCCAACGGCCAAAATTGGCGCCAATGTTAGCATCGGCCCCTATTCTGTAATTGGTGCCGATGTTGAGATCGGCGCGGATACATGGGTCGGGCCCCATGCGGTGATCAATGGTCCTACAGTGATCGGCAAGGGCAATCGCATCTTTCAATTTTCCAGTGTTGGTGAACAATGCCAAGACCTGAAATATAAGGGCGAACCGACCCGCTTGATTATCGGCGATTTTAATATCATCCGGGAATTCACCACCTTGCAGCGCGGCACCATTCAGGATGCCGAAGAAACGCGTATCGGCAGCCACGGTTTGTTTATGGCCTATACCCATGTCGCCCATGACTGCGTCATCGGCGACCATGTCATCCTCGCCAACGGCGCCCAGGTCGCCGGCCATTGCGTGGTCGGCGACCATGCGATTCTGGGCGGCAATACGGCGGTACATCAGTTCTGTCAGATCGGGCAACACGCCTTTGTCGGCGCCGGTTCAACGGTATTAAAAGACATCCCAGCCTTTGTTACAGTACAAGGCTATCCCGCTGCGCCGCACGGTATGAACCTGGAAGGCCTGAAGCGTCGGGGTTACACAAAGGACGCCCTGCGCGCCTTACGTCATGCCTATAAGGTTGTCTATCGTGAGGGCAAAACCGTTAAGGACGCGCTGGCAGAGTTGGAAGATATCGATCTTATTGCCCCGGAGGTCCAGGTGTTTATCGACAGTATCCGCAACTCTCGCCGCGGTATTTCGCGCTGATGGCCAGGCCACTGCGTGTTGCCCTAGTCGCCGGTGAAGCCAGCGGCGATCTGCTCGGTGCCGGACTGATGCAGGCGCTGCGACGGCTCGACTCGAACATAGAATTCGCCGGTATCGGGGGTGACCATATGGTCGCCGCCGGATTGGTTGCGCAGGCACCGATGGAACGTTTGTCGGTTATGGGCCTGACCGAGGTGCTCGGCCGACTGCCTGAGCTGGTGCGCATCCGTCGCACCTTTGCCCGCTTTTGTCATGACTGGCGACCCGATGTGTTTATCGGCATCGATGCTCCGGATTTCAATCTGGGCCTGGAAATCACCCTACGCCGCTCCGGTATCAAGACAGTGCACTATGTTTCGCCTTCGGTCTGGGCTTGGCGCAAAGGCCGGCTGAAGAAAATTCGCCGCGCCGTCGATCATATGCTGACCCTGCTACCCTTTGAAGCAACCTTTTACCAGCAAGAACAGATCCCCGTGACCTTTGTCGGCCATACCCTGGCCGACCGGCTGCCGATGACCCATTCACCCGAGGCCCTGCGCCAAGACTTGGGTCTGACGGCGGGCATCCCAATAGTGGCTATGTTGCCGGGCTCGCGCGCTAGTGAGGTGAAAACCCTGACTAGACTTTTTCTGGCCACCCTGGCGCGGGTGCAGCGGCAAATCGGCCCGATCCAAATTGTTATTCCGGCGGCCAATGACCACCGGGCCAAACAGATTGCTGCGATCATCGCCGAGCAGGCGCCGGATCTGACCATTACGCTACTCGAGCAACGCGCCGATGATGCCCTAGCCGCCTGCGATGCTGTGCTGGTCGCCTCCGGCACAGCGACGCTGCAGGCGATGTTGTGGAAAAAGCCCATGGTCGTGGCCTACAAGATGAGCGCGCTGAGCTTTTTCATTATCTCTCGCTTGGCCACCACGACCTGGGTGTCCTTACCCAACATACTGACCCAGCGTAACTGGGTGCCAGAGCGGTTGCAGGCAGCCGCGACGCCAGAGCGCTTAGCCGACGACCTGATAGTGGCTCTGGAAGACCCTGAGTATCGTCGTGAGTTTGTTGCCGTGGCCAGCGAGTGGCATCGGAAGTTGGCCTGCAACGCCGATGAGCAGGCCGCCCAAGCGGTAATGAAGCTGGTCGGTCGATGACCAAGGCGGGCCTAGATTTTGTGTCCGGTGCGGGGCGGGTAGCCGGCGTCGATGAGGTTGGGCGCGGCCCATTGCTCGGCGATGTGGTTGTAGCGGCGGTGATTCTCGATCCCAAACGCCCGATAGTCGGCCTGCAAGATTCCAAAAAATTATCCGAAAAACGCCGCGCCGCGCTGGCCCTGGAAATTCACGACAAGGCCCTGGCGGTTTGCATCGCTCGAGCCAGTGTCGCGGAGATCGATGCCCTAAATATACTGCAGGCGACGCTGCTGGCCATGCGCCGCGCGGTAGAGGGTTTGGCTGTGCAGCCCGATTTTTGCCAGATTGATGGCAATCGAATACCCCCCGGCTTGCCTTGCCCGGCTGAGGCCGTGATCAAGGGTGACGGCAAGATTGCTGCCATCGCCGCTGCATCAATAGTCGCTAAGGTGCAGCGGGATAGTGAAATGGTTGCCCTGCACCAACGCCACCCGGAATACGGTTTCGATCGTCACAAGGGTTATGGCACTAAACAACACCTAGCAGCTTTGTTAACATTCGGCGTGTTGGCAGAACACCGGCGCAGCTTTGCACCGGTTAAAGCCTGTTTAGCCAATCAATGAGACAGTAGAGCCCATCATGGCAAATTTTGTTCACCTGCGTGTCCACACCGAATATTCCCTCAGTGATGGCATAGTACGGATTAAAAAACTGATCGAAAAGGTTGGTGAGAATCAGATGCCCGCCGTGGCGATCAGCGATATCACCAATTTTTTTGGTCTGATTAAGTTTTACAATCAAGCCCTGGCCGCCGGTATCAAACCCATTCTAGGGGCCGACCTGTGGATTGAAAATGAGTTGGATGAGGCCGAGCCCTTTTTAATGACGGTACTGGCCTGCACCAATCAGGGTTACCGCAATCTTACCGAACTGATCTCCGATGCCTACCAGACCAACCAACGCAAAGGCCGGCCGCTGGTCAAGGCTGATTGGTTGCACGCCAAGCAGGCTGGGCTAATACTGCTGTCGGGTGCGCGCAATGGCGATGTCGGTCAGTCACTCTTGCGCGGTAAGGCCGAGCAGGCGGAAAGCTGTGCGCAGCGATGGCAGGCAAGCTTTGGCGACCGCTATTATTTGGAGTTGCAGCGGACTCGGCGAGATCAGGATGAGGCCCTGGTGCAGGGCAGTCTCTTGTTGGCCCGCAAACATGGTATACCGGTGGTCGCCACCAATGCGGTGATGTTTATCGCGCGCGATGATTTTGAAGCCCATGAGACCCGCGTTTGCATTAACGAAGGGGTGACACTGGACGATCCAAAACGCAATAAACACTATTCTGAAGAGCAGTATCTGAAATCATCGGACGAGATGTCGGCGCTCTTTGCCGATGTACCCGAGGCCATCGATAACACCCTGCTGGTGGCACAGCGTTGTTCGGCCCAGATCGAACTGGGTAAGTATTATCTGCCCGACTATCCGGTCCCGGCCGGCAAGACGATGGACCAATACTTCCGGGAGTTGTCTGCCGGCGGATTGGAAAAACGCTTGGCGGTGGTGTTAAAACCCGATCAAGCCGATTTCCAGGAACGCCGCCAAGAATACTACGACCGGCTCGAATTTGAACTCAACATCATTATTCAAATGGGCTTTCCGGGCTACTTCCTGATCGTGATGGACTTTATTCGCTGGGGTAAAAACAATGGCGTGCCGGTCGGCCCAGGGCGCGGCTCGGGTGCTGGCTCGGTAGTGGCCTGGGTGCTCGACATTACCGATCTGGACCCACTGGAATACGATCTGCTGTTCGAACGATTCTTGAATCCGGAACGGGTGTCGATGCCCGACTTTGATATCGATTTCTGCATGGACGGGCGCGAGCGCGTTATCCAGTATGTCGCCGATACCTACGGCCGACAGGCAGTCTCGCAGATCGTCACCTTCGGTACCATGGCGGCCAAGGCGGTGGTGCGCGACGTCGCGAGGGTCCAGGGTAAGCCCTTTGGTCTGGCCGATCGGCTGTCCAAACTGATCCCGCCTGACCCAGGCATGAAGCTGAGCCGAGCGCATGATGAGGTCGCCGAGCTAAAAGAGTTTCTCGAGTCTGACGACGAGGGCCTGGAAATCTGGGAGATGGCGCTCAAACTCGAAGGTATCACCCGCCAAACCGGTAAACATGCCGGTGGCGTGGTGATTGCGCCGACCAAACTGACCGACTTCTCGCCGCTGCTGTGCGATGAAGATGGCACCGGACTGGTGACCCAGTTTGACAAGAACGATGTTGAATATGCCGGTCTGGTGAAGTTCGACTTCCTCGGCCTGCGCACGCTAACGATTATCGATTGGGCATTGAAGATCGTTAATCCACGGCGCCTGGCGCTCAATCTGCCGGCGATCGATATAGCCCATATACCGCTCAATGATGAAGCGGCCTTCGTGTTATTGCAGAAATCTCAGACCACCGCGGTGTTTCAGCTTGAATCACGCGGTATGAAAGATCTGGTGACCCGTCTAAAGCCAGACTGCCTGGAAGATATGATTGCCCTGGTGGCCTTGTTTCGACCCGGACCACTGCAGTCGGGCATGGTCGATAACTTTATTAATCGTAAACACGGCCGGGAAGAACTGTCCTACCCCGACGTACAGTATCAGCACGAATTGCTCAAACCGATTCTGGCGCCAACCTACGGCATTATTCTGTATCAGGAACAGGTCATGCAGATCGCGCAGGTGCTGGCCGGCTATACCTTGGGCGGTGCCGATATGTTGCGCCGTGCCATGGGCAAGAAAAACCCGGACGAGATGGCTAAGCAGCGTGAAAGCTTTGAGCAGGGCGCGATCAATAATGGCATCGATGGCCATCTGGCGATCAAGATCTTCGATCTGGTAGAAAAGTTCGCCGGCTACGGCTTTAACAAGTCGCACTCTGCCGCCTATGCCCTGGTGTCCTACCAAACGCTGTGGCTGAAAACCCATTATCCAGCGGCCTTTATGGCGGCGACCCTGTCGTCGGAATTGCAGAATACCGACAAGGTGGTCATCTTTGTCGAAGAGTGTCGCCAGTTGGGGATCGATGTTTTGCCACCGGACGTCAACGCCGGTGACTTTGCCTTTACCGTCAACGCACAAGATCAGATTATCTATGGGCTGGGTGCCATCAAGGGGGTCGGTGAGGGACCGGTCGAAGCCATAGTCGCCGCCCGTCAGCAGGGCGGGGATTTTAAAAACCTGTTTGATTTCTGTGCCCGGGTGGATACCAAAAAACTCAATAAACGCGCCATCGACGCGCTGATTCGAGCCGGAGCGATGGATACCATCGGGCCGCATCGCAATATTATGCTCGCCGCCATGGTCGATGCCGTCAAGGTCGCCGAGAAATCCGCCGCCAACGCCGCAGCGCGCATGGATGATATGTTTGGTCAGATCGAGGCCGAAGTCGAGGTTGACGTATACGCGCTCTATGCCCAGGTGCCCGAGGCCGCGCTTAAGGAGCGGCTGGCGGGTGAAAAAGATACCCTAGGTCTCTATTTGACCGGCCATCCGATCGATGAGTTCGAGGCCGAGGTACAGCAGGTGGTGTCGATGCGCCTGGGCGATCTCGATGGTTCGGTGGAAGAGCTGAAGAAGTCGCGCCGCGGCAATATCAAAACCTTTGCCGGTTTGGTCATGGGGGTGCGCACCCGGCAAACTCAGCGCGGCGAAACCATGGCCATCGTCACGCTCGATGACCGCACCGGTCGGCTCGAGATGACGCTCTTTGGCGAGGCCTATGTAGAGTTTAAACATCTGATGGTGGTCGATACGGTGGTCGTGGTTGAAGCCGAGGCCGGCTGGGACGATTACAACGATCGACCACGCATTCGCGCGCAAAAGGTCTATACCCTGGTGGAAGCGCGCCAGGCATTGATCAAGGGTATTGAGTTTAGCGTTGACTCGCAGCAGGCGCAGGCCTTTCTTACCAAGCTAAAAGGCTTGGTGCGCTCCGATCTGCCCGAGGATCGCGGTTGTCGAGTGTGGATCCGATATACCAATAACTGGGCTCAGGGCGAACTGATGCTCAGCCAGCGCTATCGCATTCCACTCGAAGATGAGACCTTGCATAGCCTTAAACAGTCCTTTGGCGACACCGGCTACAAGTTTCGCTATCAGTAGCACTCGTTAGAATGGCGGTCGAAACGGCCATTGCATGCAGCCGGCGGGCCTTTGGGCGGCGGCGCTGGCATTATTTACTTTTGTTCATAGCTTAATCTTCACATGGGCGCTTGTTAGGCCGACAACAAGCCTTTAACCTGTGGCCCATACTTACAACTAGAACGGTCTGCAAGACGCCCCAACATGTATTCGGGCCGCTCAAGCAGACGGTGACAATAAAAGGCTTTGACGGGAACTAAGATGAATCCAGATTATCTTGACTTTGAACAACCTATTGCCGATTTGATATCGAAAATCGATGAACTGCGCCTGGTTGGTAACCGAAACGATCTGAATATTTCCGGTGAAATTGAAAAGCTGAGCGCCCAGGTGCGTAAGATGACCGAGCAGATTTTCAATAATCTCACCGCCTGGCAAGTTTCTCAGATTTCTCGTCACCCCAAACGGCCCTATACCCTGGACTATCTGGATCAGATCTTTACTGACTTTGATGAGTTGCACGGTGATCGACATTTTGCCGATGACGCGGCCTTAGTGGGCGGCATCGCTCGCCTCGATGACACCCCGGTGATGATCATTGGCCATCAAAAAGGTCGAAACGTCAAAGAGAAGGTTAAACGTAATTTCGGCATGCCCAAGCCCGAAGGCTATCGTAAGGCCCTCCGCCTGATGCAAACGGCCGAACGCTTTAAGATGCCGATCCTGACCTTTATCGATACCCCGGGTGCCTATCCCGGTATCGGTGCAGAAGAGCGCGGCCAATCCGAAGCCATTGCCTATAACCTGTTGAAAATGTCCTCGCTCAAAGTGCCTATTATTACCACCGTTATCGGTGAGGGCGGTTCAGGCGGGGCCTTGGCCATCGGTGTCTGTGACCATCTGAATATGTTGCAGTACAGCACCTATTCGGTCATTTCACCTGAAGGCTGTGCCTCGATCCTTTGGAAAACAGCGGATCGGGCTGCCGATGCCGCAGCGGCCATGGGCATTACCGCACCGCGCCTGCAGGAATTGGGTTTGGTGGACCATATTATTAGCGAACCCCTAGGCGGCGCTCACCGTGACAAAGCTCTGATCGCCAGTCGCGTCAAGGAAAGTCTGGTCCTACAGCTTAATGGCTTGCAAGAAAAGCCGCTTGAACAGCTGCTCGATCAGCGCTACCAGCGCCTGATGTCCTTCGGTGTCACAGCCTAATTGAGCGCGCTGGCCTAAGGTCGGCCCGCAGAATCGGCCCTGGCGCAGAGGATTTGCGTAGCTACTCTACACCGCTGGACAGTTGCACATCGGCTGGCAGCGTTGTGACTGGTCCGGCGTTCGGGTGTACTGTTTGCCAAGCTTGAACCAACAAGGACGCATAACGAATTGTCCAGACGTTTACTGAATCATAATGGCGTGACCGAAACGGTCATGGGTGATGATATTGCTCTGGTGCTAAACCGGATTCTGAATGAAAATGAAGCGCTCGAGCGAATTCCGGCCTACCTCTTCGATATCGTATTTCACGATGGCACCCGTATTGGCCAGATCGATTTGCGCCTGGGTGAAACCCAAACCTTGGTGCTTTATGGCGGTCAGATCGGCTACGGGATAGACCGGGCGCACCGGGGCCATGGCTATGCCGCGGCGGCCTGCGAACTGCTGCGGGAAATTGCCCTCGATGTCGGCTTCCGTGAGTTATGGATCACCTGTAATCCGGACAATAATGCCTCAATCAAAACCTGTGAACGGATCGGCGCCCAGTTTGTCGAGCAGGTCGAGGTCCCCCCCAGTTGTGAGCTGTACGGTCGTGGTGACCGTGAAAAATTACGCTTCCTGTGGCGACTGCGCTAGGTCATGGTAGATAACACCGACTGGGCCACTACTGTACAGCAGGACCTGTGCCGGGATTTACGCCAGTTTACGCCCTTGCCCGTCTATGTTGGCTACAGTGGTGGCGTCGATTCCAGTCTGTTGCTGCGTTTGGCCTGTGACGCACTCGGCGCCGACCGGGTAACCGCCATTCATATCAATCACGGCCTGTCGCCTCAGGCCGCCCAGTGGCAGGATTTTTGCCAGCGCCAAGCCGACGATTTGGGCTGTCAGTTTAGGAGCTATGTCGGCACCGTTACCGCCACAGGCAGCGGCATCGAGGCCGCGGCCCGAGATCTGCGCTATCAGCAATTTGGCCGCTTGGTCGCCGACGGTGGACTCCTGTTATTGGGCCATCATCTCGACGATCAGATAGAAACCTTTTTTTTGCGCCTGATGCGTGGCACCGGTCTGCATGGTTTGAAGGCGATGGCCCGTTTGAGTCGGCGCGAGACCTATCAGCTTTACCGCCCGCTGCTCGATTTAAGCCGAGAACAGATTGAATCCCTGGCGGCCCAGTTGCAACTGCAGTGGATCGAAGATGATTCCAATGACCAAACCCTGTTCGATCGAAACTACTTACGTCACACGGTCCTGCCTCTATTGGAAGCCCGCTGGCCGACCTATCGGCACCGGGTGCACCATCTGATCGGCCTGATCGAACCGCCCCAATCGGCGGTCGCCTTTGACCTTGATCGGGAATTGCAGCACCGCCTCAGCCATGATAATGGCCTGAAGTTAGTGCAGTTGGATGCGCTCGCACCCGCGCAGCTGTTATCTTTGTTGCACGCTTGGTTGTTGGCTATCGGCCAGCAGGTGCCAAGCACAACGCGACTGCAGGAAATAGTCGCGGCGGTCATCGGCGCACAGGCCGATGCCATGCCTGAAGTGCGCCTGGGTCAGGGCACCGTCCGGCGCCATGGTCTGGCGCTCTATTGGGTCGCGGATCGCGCCGAGCCGGGGGCTCCGCCAGCGCTGGCCGTAGATGTTAGCAGCGACTGGCCCGGTGTTGGCCGGGTCAGGCTGGACCGAGTGGCGGCTGATGGCGATCGCCTGAGGCTGGACTTGCCCGACCTACATTGGCGTATCCGCGCCGGTGGCGAGGAACTTCGGCCCGTGGGTCGCGGCAAGCGTCGCGACCTGAAACGCCTATTGCAGGAATATAGAGTGAAGCCTTGGGAGCGTGCACGCCTACCCCTGTTGTTCAGTGCCAATGAACTGGTCGCCGTGGCCGATCTGTTGTTGTCGGCTGACCATTTAGCCTCAGGCGATGAACCGGGTTGGCAGGTTATTTGGCAAAATAGTGAAAATGCTGATTGAGGGAATAGGCGAATTTTGCTAATCTGACGCCCCATCTGAAACACACAATTACTCGAGCTAATCTATTCCCTGTGGGCCTTGTGCCGCACGGGATCTGTTCGTTTTTCTGATGGGATCGTATATGACTCGTTACATCTTTGTTACCGGCGGCGTAGTATCTTCTTTAGGCAAGGGCATCGCCTCGGCCTCACTCGCAGCCATCCTCGAAGCGCGCGGCCTAAAGGTCACGCTGCTTAAGCTCGACCCCTATATCAATGTCGATCCCGGTACTATGAGTCCGTTCCAGCACGGTGAAGTATTTGTGACCGAAGATGGCGCCGAAACCGATCTGGATTTGGGCCATTACGAACGCTTTGTCAACACCACCATGACCCGACGCAATAACTTTACCTCCGGCCGAATCTATCAGGACGTGCTCAAGAAAGAGCGACGCGGTGATTACCTGGGCGGTACCGTGCAGGTCATTCCGCACATTACCGATGAGATCAAACGCCGTGTAATCGAGGGTGCCGGCGATGCCGACGTTGCCTTGGTGGAAGTCGGCGGGACAGTGGGCGACATCGAATCCTTGCCCTTTCTCGAAGCTATTCGCCAATTAAAGATCGAACTGGGCAGCCGCCGCGCCCTGTCCGTGCATCTAACCTTGGTGCCTTATCTGGCCACTGCCGGCGAGGTCAAGACCAAACCGACCCAGCATTCGGTGAAAGAGCTGCGTACTATTGGTCTGCAGCCCGATATTCTATTGTGCCGCTCGGATCGACCCATCGGTAAAACGGAGCTGCGCAAAATATCCTTGTTCACCAACGTTGAAGAGCGTGCCGTTATTCCGCTGATCGATGCCGACACCATCTATCGCATCCCAGGCATGTTGGCCAAGGCTGGGCTCGATGCCATCGTCGTGGAAAAATTCGGTCTTGACTGTCCACCAGCGGATCTGTCCGACTGGGATGATGTGACCGAACGAAAATTGCACCCAGAGCAGGAAGTCACCATTGCCATGGTGGGCAAATATATGGATCTGCTCGACGCCTATAAATCGTTGATCGAGGCCGTAGATCATGCCGGTATTCGCTCCCGTACGCGGGTCAAGATCCAGTATATCGATTCCGAAGATCTGGAAAAGAATGGCATCGATGTACTCAAAGGCGTAGCCGGTATTTTGGTACCCGGTGGTTTCGGGCACCGCGGCGTCGAGGGCAAGATTTTAGCTGTCCAGTATGCGCGTGAGAATCGGGTACCCTATTTGGGTATTTGTCTGGGTATGCAGGTCGCCGTTATCGAGTACGCGCGCAATGTCTGTGGGTTAGACGGAGCCCACTCGACCGAGTTTGACCGCCAGTCACGCCATCCAGTCATCGGTCTGATCACCGAATGGATCGAAGCCGATGGTAAGGTAGTCGAACGCAGTGAAAGCACGGACCTGGGCGGTACTATGCGTCTGGGCGGGCAAGAATGCCGCTTGACCGAGGGTACCCTGTCACGTCAAGCCTATGGTGAAGATACCATCGTCGAACGGCATCGGCATCGCTATGAGGTCAACAATCACTATGTCAAAGACCTGGAAAAATACGGTATGGCGATTGCCGGTCGCTCACTCGATGGTGCCCTAGTCGAGATGGTGGAAGTGCCCGATCACCCTTGGTTTGTTGCCTGCCAGTTCCACCCCGAATTCACCTCGACGCCGCGCAAGGGTCATGGTCTTTTTAGTGGTTTTATTTCAGCAGTGATTGCCCATACGGCTGAGAAATAGCGGCCAAGCTCGCTATTTATGGTTTTTTCTTTATAATTCGGCTCAGTTTTGTAGGAAAGTTACAGTATATGTGACCCTAAACAAGAATCTGTTCCGCCAAAGCCCGACACTAGTCGGGCTTTGAATTAAACCTTAGGAGAGTCTGAAATGGCGAAAATAGTAGAGATAAAAGCACGGGAAATTATCGACAGTCGTGGCAATCCCACCGTTGAAGCCGATGTTATTTTAGAGAGCGGTGCCAAAGGCCGTGCTGCTGCGCCGTCGGGAGCCTCGACCGGATCACGTGAAGCGCTGGAACTGCGTGATGGTGATAAAAGCCGCTTTATGGGCAAGGGCGTACTCAAGGCGGTCGGCGCCATCAATGGTCCAATTCGCGCCGCACTGCTGGGTCAAGATGCGTTGCAACAGTCCGTTGTTGACCAAATTATGATCGACCTCGATGGTACCGAAAATAAGTCTAACTTTGGTGCTAATGCCATCTTGGCCGTGTCTCTGGCGACCGCCAAGGCCGCAGCGATCGCTAAAGGCGTTGAGCTCTACGTCCATATCGCCGATCTGAACGGCACGCCGGGTCAATACTCCATGCCATTACCGATGATGAACATCATTAATGGCGGCGAGCATGCCGACAACAACGTCGATATCCAAGAGTTCATGATTCAACCGGTTGGCGCCAAGACCTTTAAAGAAGCGGTACAAATCGGTGCCGAAGTCTTTCACAACCTGGCCAAAGTACTCAAAGCCAAGGGTCTGAGCACGGCGGTCGGTGACGAGGGCGGCTTTGCGCCAAACCTTGAAAGCAACGCAGCGGCCTTGGGCGCGATTAAAGAAGCAGTCGAAGCGGCCGGTTATGTCTTGGGCAAAGACGTTACCCTAGCGATGGATTGTGCGGCATCGGAGTTCTATGACAAGGCTGCCGGCCATTACAACATGAAGGGCGAAGGCAAAATCTTCAGCTCGAAAGAATTCAATTTCTATCTGCAGGAACTGGCCAACCAGTATCCGATCGTGTCCATCGAAGATGGTCTGGACGAATCCGATTGGGACGGCTTTAAGCACCAGACCGAATTATTGGGCGACAAGCTGCAATTGGTCGGTGACGACCTGTTCGTGACCAATACCAAGATCCTGCAAGAAGGCATCGACAAGGGCATCGTTAACTCGATTCTGATCAAGTTTAACCAGATCGGCTCCCTGACTGAAACCCTGGCGGCGATCAAGATGGCCAAAGATGCCGGGTATACCGCGGTGATTTCCCATCGTTCGGGCGAGACCGAAGATGCTACCATCGCCGATCTGGCCGTGGGTACGGCAGCAGGCCAGATCAAGACCGGCTCAATGAGTCGTTCGGATCGAGTCGCCAAGTACAATCAATTGATTCGTATTGAAGAAGAATTGGGCGATCGTGCACCCTTCCGTGGCCTGTCCGAAGTTAAGGGACAGTAGCGTTTTGATCGATCGCAGCCTGCTGTGACGGTTTAAATTGTCGAAGTGTCGCTAGCGCTGGGTGCGATAAACGCAAAAAAACACCGGAAATCGACAGAAATATGAAAAGGGGGCTTGGCTCCCTTTTTTTTATGCGTGAGAATGAGGTCACTTAAATTCCGGGGTCATCCATGCGTTTGGTTCAGCTCATCCTGTTCGCCTTAATTGTTGTGCTGCAAGTGCGCTATTGGTTCGCCGACAATGGCTATGTCGACAATCAGCGCTTAGCCACCGAGATAGGATTACAACAGGACGAATTACGGGTCTTGCAGGTTAAGAACGATCTGTTGCGCGCGCGCGTCGATGATTTGAAATCGGGTAACGATGCCATCGAAGAGCTGGCGCGCCAGGATCTGGGCCTGATTCGGCCGGGCGAGATATTCGTGATGATTCACAGCGAGCCAGCAGCGCCATGACGGTACATTTGATTTTACCGGCCGCTGGTGTCGGCCAACGGTTTGGTGCCGGTATTCCCAAACAGCAGGTGCGGATTCATGATAAAACCCTATTGGAATGGACTCTAAGCGCTTGGCAGGCAATTCCGGTGTCGGGTCACAAGCTATTGGCCATTGCCGCTGACGACTCTGTTAGTCGCGCTTTGGCGGCCCCCTTTGGCGATGTTGAGGTGATTATCGGCGGTCGTGAGCGTGCCGACACCGTGCTCGCGGCCTTGCATCACCTCAGTCGGCTGGCCGATCCAGAGGATTGGGTCATGGTCCACGACATCGCTCGGCCTTGTTTGCTGCAGGAAGATGTTGAGCGTTTATTGCAGCGTTGCCAGGAGACGGAGGTTGGTGGCATTCTGGCGCGGCCCTTGACCGATACCATTAAACAGCTTGATAGCCAGGGCCGGGTCAGTACCCTGGATCGGACCACCCTATGGGCGGCGCAAACACCGCAGTGTTTTCGCTTGGCCGAATTAATGTCGGCCTTGCAGCAGGCGGCGGCACTCGGCTTAGCCATAACCGACGAAGCATCCGCCATCGAAGCCATGGGCTGGCCGCTCAATATGGTCAGCGGCTCGGAACGCAATATTAAATTGACCCACCCGGCGGATGCCGCGTTGGTCGAATACTTCCTGAAGCCAGATTTAACTACATGAAACTGCATTCAACTACATGAAACTGCATTTAACTACATGAAACTGCATTTAACTACATGAAACTACAGAGTTCTTGAACCTATGATACGAATTGGTCACGGCTATGATGTCCATCGCTTCGATGTCGATTCACCACCCTGCAATATCCGCCTGGGCGGCGTCGAGGTGCCCAGTGAACACGCTCTAATAGCCCATTCCGATGGCGATGTTGTCTTGCATGCCCTCTGTGATGCTCTCTTGGGCGCGTTGGCGCTGGGCGATATAGGCGAACATTTTCCCGATACCGCGCCCGCTTGGCGCGGCGCCGATTCGCGCGATCTATTGCGCCAGGTCTATCAGCTGGTGCTCGCACAGGGTTACCGTTTGGTTAACGCCGATATCACCATTGCGGCCCAAACCCCGCATTTGATGGCCTACAAAAAGCTCATGCAAGGACAGATCGCAGCCGATCTCGACACCCTGATGGGCAATATAAATGTTAAGGCGACTACCACCGAAAAGCTCGGTTTTATTGGTCGTAAAGAAGGCATAGCGGTCGATGCCGTCTGTTTAGTCGAGCGCTCGGCATGACTGAAGCAATGACTGAAGCAATGTCTGAAGCAATGCACTGGCCGCGGGCCCATCCGATGCCCTTGTCATCTGGACAGATAAAACGTCACAACGCCGATTTTAACGTCGTTGAGCGCTTACCCGAAATGGCCAGTGGCGTTGGCGAACATCTGTGGCTGACCGTAGCCAAGGACGGCCAGAATACCGCATGGGTGGCGCGCCAACTGGCCCGCTGGGCCGGCCTGGGACCGCGCGAGGTGAGCTATGCCGGCTTGAAAGATCGCCATGGCGTGACCGAACAGACCTTCTCGCTACACTTACCGGGTAAGTTGGAGCCCTCGGTGCGCCTGTTGCAGGTGGATGGGCTGACGGTGGTCGAAGCCAAGCGGCACAGCCGCAAGCTAAAAACGGGCCAACTGGTGGGTAATTCCTTTCGCATCCGCGTACGCAATACCGATATGCCGCTGGACCAGTTGGCGCACAATTGGCAGATTTTAGTCGAGCAGGGCGTGCCCAACTATTTTGGTCCGCAACGCTTTGGGCATGGTGGTCTTAATGTTCTTAATGGCAGTGCATGGCTCTTGGGGCGGGCCAAGGCTCCGCGGCATCTGCAGTCCATCTATCTGTCGGCGATACGCTCCTTTTTATTCAATAAGCTGCTTGCCCAGCGCGTCCTAGACGGCTCCTGGAATCGCCTGATAGCGGGCGATTTTGCCCAATTTACCGAAGGCAAGGCCGGTTTTTATTGTGCCGAACCCCAGGCCACTGATGTTGAGCGCTGCTTACAGGCCAAGGTCTCGCCCTGTGCCAGCTTACCGGGCCTGTCGAAGGATGACTTCCCGGCCTTAAGCGCTCGGGAGCGTGATCAATTGGCACCCTATGCCGATCTGATAGCGGCCTTGGAGGAACGTCAGGTGGCACGTCACTTTCGCAAATTACGAGTATTTCCCGAAGCGGCCCAATTCGAGGTGATCGATAAGGATCCGGTGCTGTCGTTCTTTTTACCGGCCGGCAGTTTCGCAACCTCGGTACTGGCCGAACTGGTGACCGAGCAGGGTCTCGGCCCGGGCGGGGAGGATGGGCATGAGTAACAAACCCGATCTGCTGCGTGGCATCGGTATGACCTCACAACGCACCCGAGCCCGTTTGATTGAGCGATTGGTCGAACAGGGCATAAGCAATTTTCGGGTGCTGGCCTGCTTTGAAACCATCCCGCGCCACCTCTTTGTCGATGAGGCCCTTGGGCATAAAGCCTATGAAGATGTGTCTTTGCCGATCGGTTATGCGCAAACCCTGTCACAACCCTATATAGTTGCACGTATGTCGGAGCTGGTCCTGGCCGCGCCCCATCACGAGCGGGTGCTGGAAATTGGCACCGGTTCCGGTTTTCAAACCTCGGTCTTGGCCAGTTTGGTCGACGAGGTCTACAGCGTCGAACGGATTCAGCCGTTACAAGAGAAGGCTCGGATCCGACTGGCCACCCTTAACCTACATAATGTCTGGTTAAAGTTGGCCGATGGTTTTATGGGCTGGCCCGATGAAGCCCCCTTTGATGTCATCATCGGCACGGCTGCGCCTACAACGCCGCCGCCGGAGTTATTGGACCAGCTGATCCCGGACGGCGGGCGTCTGATTATGCCCATTGGTGAAACCGAGCAGTTTTTAACGGTTATCGAAAAACAGGGTGATGAGTTGATCATTGAAAAAATTGAACCGGTGCTCTTTGTGCCGATGTTGCGAGGAATCAAAGCCAAGTGAAAAAAGAGCAGTGGTTATGGTTGATCAAGGGCGCCGCCATGGGCGCTGCCGACGCGGTGCCGGGGGTGTCAGGCGGTACCATCGCGCTGATAACCGGTATCTACGAACGCTTTATTGGTGCGCTGGCGAGTTTTCGGCCCGGCCTGTGGCGGTTTATTCGCGTAGGCGATTTCCGGGGTCTGTGGCAGGCCATTGATGGCCAGTTTTTGGCATTTTTGGGTACTGGGATTCTGGTCAGCCTGTTCTCGGTGCTGAGTCTGATGGATTACTTACTATCGACCGCTGCGCCAGTGGTGTGGTCCTTCTTTATGGGCGTGATCCTGGTCTCGCTCTGGCAATTGAGCCGCGGTCGACACTGGCACTGGCAAGACGCACTGTTGTTGACGGCGGGGTTGGCGATCTCATTGTTTTTCGCCACTGCACCGGATATGACGGTTACCGTCACACCCCTTACACTGGTTTTGGGTGGCATACTGGCGATCTCGGCGATGTTGTTGCCGGGCATCTCCGGTTCCTTCATGCTGGTCCTGCTCGGCTTGTATCCGGCGGTGGTAGCGGCCGTGCACGATCGCAACCTGATGGTGGTCTTATGGGTGGGTCTTGGCTGTGCCATTGGCATCCTCAGCTTCAGCCGGTTTCTGCAATGGCTGCTGCACAATTGGCATGAGCGTGTGATCAGTTTTATGCTCGGTTTTGTGGCCGGTGCCCTGGTCAAGGTATGGCCCTGGCAGGATTCTGGCCGTTGGTTTACGCCGCAGCAATACTTTGCCGACACTCAGCTCGACAGTTGGCTTTGGTTATCGCTGAGCGCGATGATCAGCGGCGCTATAATCGGTCATTTTATGAGAAATCGATCCTGATTGCGGGATTTTAGTATTAGTTGATAATCATTATCATATACTTATAGTGAAATTTAACTTTTCTTAGAAGGTTTTGAGCTTTAAAACTCCGTTTGAGGCATTGAATGTAATATCATCAGCGGTTTTAACGGTGTTCATACAGAGAGTTTAGTGTAAACGGCAGCAACATTTGAGGTGATCCATACAGTGTCAAGCGCGTCAAAATATAGTTTAGTGCTACTTGTAGC
>Ga0307492_10000455_pt1 | contig 17399 bp, 16 predicted proteins | sample SI3LmetaG_FD_202365 | JGI IMG/M metagenome (GOLD analysis project Ga0307492, IMG submission 202365) | Sea-ice brine microbial communities from Beaufort Sea near Barrow, Alaska, United States - SI3L | ecosystem: Environmental > Aquatic > Marine > Coastal | place: USA: Alaska | collected 2017-05-06 | reverse complement strand
TAAATTTTTCGGTCAGCAGCGGAGCATTCATTTCGGGTTGTAGATCATAAGTTGCCACCTCAGGAGATGGTACTAATATTCTATCTTCACCTTCATAAGGTTGCTCGACGCCACCACTAAAGAAAAAGGTCACATGGGCATATTTTTCTGTTTCTGCAATTCTAAGTTGCTTTAAGCCTTGATTCTGTAAATATTCACCCAGTACATTAGGAATTTTCAACTTAGAGAAGGCAACACTGGCATCAATACTATCGGCATAGCATGTTAACATCACGAAATCGCTAAGTTTAGGCTGTATTTTTCGTTCAAAGCCATCAAAGTCTTTATCGACAAAGGCACGACTCATTTCCCTTGCTCTATCTGCACGGAAATTCATAAAAATAATGACATCATTATCCTGTATCGTTACGGCCTCACCAATTATTGTTGGTGCTACAAATTCATCGTCCTCATTCCGTTTATAGGCTGCTTCTAGAGCTTCTATTGCTGAATCAGCATGATGCTCTACCTCAGCCCCTGTTAGTAAATTATAAGCTCTTTCTACTCTGTCCCAACGATTGTCTCTATCCATCGCATAATAGCGACCCACTATTGAGGCTAACTTTCCTCGACCTAATTTGGCTTTATTTAACTTAGTAAAAACTGCTTCAACCTTCTCAATAAAACCTTTCGCACTTCGAGGTGGAGTATCTCTGCCGTCTAAAAAGCCATGGAGATAAATGTTATTAACACCTTGCTCTGCAGCCATTTCAATCATTGCTTGAATATGGGACTCATGGCTATGTACTCCACCATCTGATAATAGCCCCATAATATGCAAGGCTGATTGTTCTGCATTTACTTTATTGATGGCATCAACAAGGGCTGTATTGTTTTGAAACTCTTTATCGTCTATCGCTTTTGAAATTCGAGTAAAGTCTTGATAAACCACTCGACCGGCGCCTAAGTTGAGATGACCAACTTCTGAATTGCCCATTTGCCCAGCAGGCAAACCAACGTCTATACCAGAGCCCGAAATTAAACTATGACAGTCATCCTTCCACAGTCGATCCATATTAGGTGTATTAGCATTCAAGATTGCATTATCTTTAGGATCTTCACTGTATCCCCAGCCGTCTAATATAATTAAAGCTAAGGGTTTATTATTCTGACTCATTTATTCTTACTTCCAGTTTCTCGTGCCCATATTTTCCACAATTATGCCTGTTTTAGACCCAGTATACTAATTGAAAAGTTGTCTATACTTGATTTAATAGCACTTAACCAACTCTTGCTGTAGACTGCACGACCGCTCAATAATTGAGCAAATGAAAAAAGTACCTATTATGACTAAACCAAACTCGAGTAATACAAATCTTGCCACAGCTAGTTTTGCTGATATGGATTTATCTGCAGACATCCAAAAAGCCGTACTCGAGCAAGGATATGATGTACCATCACCTATTCAAGCTCAGGCTATTCCAGCCGTTCTTGCCGGTAAAGATGTCATGGCAGCAGCGCAAACTGGAACTGGAAAAACAGCTGGTTTCACACTACCTATTTTAGAGATACTCTCAAGAGGTCAGTTGGCAAGAGCTAACCAAGTCAGAACGTTAGTGTTGACACCTACGCGCGAATTAGCCGCTCAAGTACAGGCCAGTGTTGCCACCTATGGTAAATATCTCCCACTACGTTCTGCCGTTGTCTTTGGTGGTGTCAAAATAAACCCGCAAATGATGAAACTGCGACAAGGTGTTGATATTTTAGTAGCAACTCCAGGGCGATTATTAGATCTATATAATCAAAATGCGCTCAAATTTGATCATTTAGAAGTGTTAGTGCTCGATGAAGCCGATAGAATGTTAGATATGGGATTTATCCATGACATCAAAAAGATCATTAATCTGTTACCTAAAAAGCGCCAAAACTTGCTATTTTCTGCGACTTTTTCTGATGAAATAAGAAAACTTGCTAAAGGCATGGTGAATGATCCTTTAGAAATTTCAGTAAGCCCTAGAAACACCACGGTTAAATCTGTGACACAGTGGATTTGTCCTGTGGATAAAAAACAGAAGTCTGCCTTATTGACTCATCTTATTGAAGAGCACCAATGGTATCAGGTGCTGGTTTTTTCAAGAACCAAACATGGTGCTAATCGCCTAACGCGTTATTTAGAAGCTCGGAATATAAAAGCTCAGGCAATTCATGGAAATAAGAGTCAGAATGCTAGGACCAAAGCCTTAGAAGAATTTAAGAAGGGCAAGGTTCAGGTATTGGTAGCAACAGACATCGCTGCACGTGGACTCGATATTAATGATTTACCACAGGTTGTTAATTTTGACTTGCCTAATGTTCCTGAGGATTATGTTCATCGTATTGGCCGAACCGGTCGAGCTGGTGCCCTAGGTCAGGCAATCTCTTTAGTCAGTGCTGATGAAATTAAACAATTAACCGACATTGAACGTCTAATCAATCAACTCCTTGAAAGAAAGCTTGTCGATGGATTTGAACCTGTTCATGACTTACCGCCCTCACGACTAGACAATCGACCCATTAAGCACAAAAAGTCTAAAAAACCTAAACCTGATCATCGGGATGGTCAACGTTCAGGTGAGAATGCGAGAGGTCATAAACCCACTGCAAAGAATAAAACACATGCTCGTTCTCGCCACAAGCCCGATGCTGCTAAACAAACAGGCCCTAAAAAGAGTCTATCTAAACAGCGTAATCAATAAGATTACGCTGTTTAGATAGTTTTGTTTGCCATTAAAGGGCAATAAATTTACAAACATTTACATCTTCCACAACGATTCTTTACCGTTGATTTGAACCTTTAGACTTATTAAGTCTCGAACTATCTAACAATTTAGTTAATTAAAACCATTCTCAAATCAATTATCGGAATAGATGCTCAATGAAATCTTTATTAAACCTCCTTGGCTTAAGCACTTTACTACTCACTTGCAATCTTTCTGTTGCTGAAGGGACGTCTCAAGATACCGATTATGAACAAATCAATGAACTCCTTGTTCACATTAAAACCAAAACATCTTCACCCTTTGTCGATGTTGATCAGAGTGTCAGTATCAGTGCAGACAAAGAAGCTGGTGCTGAAGGATTAACTTTCAATGATATTAGAGTGTGGTTAACCCACAAGGATAACGTTATTCATGAGATTGCTGTCGATTCTGAAGGTAAAATAGATTTACCCATTGTTGATGAAGCTATCGCTTCCGAGGTTAAGTTTAATGTTAATCAAGACCGTAAGGTTGTCTCGGTCAATTTAATGATTGGTGTAAATCCTCCCACAAACAAGGAAATATCATACAAAGATTTATTTATTTTACTCGACGATACTAATAATTTTGTTAGTGAAATGGCTGGCAACCTTTCTTGGTTTGCACCCTCAATGGATGAATTATTATTTACATTTTCAGAACCGGCTACCATCACTATCAAAAGTAAAAAGAAAGTCTATCAGTATAAAACCGATGATGAGATGAAAATAAGTATTTCATTAAAGCGCAAACTGATGAAAGAGGATCCTCTGGTTATCTTTAGTCATCTACCCCTTGATATGTCACCAGAAGATTAATCACTGCCCATAGTTATGTATTGTTCTGTATTATTACCTTATAAAAAACCTTATAAAAAACCTTATAAAAAATCTTGATGAAAATAACCACCGATGAAGACTTTGAACATACTAAGAGTGATGAAGATAATCTACGTTATTTCCAAAAAAATAAAACCTTTACGATAAGTTTTTCGATTAGTGTGTTGTTACACATCATAGTTATTTTTTTTATTATGTATAGCAATATCCTGTGTCTAGGATGTCAGGATACGACACAAGAAAAATATCATTCAATGCCAAAAATAAAGACCTACCTACTGAAACACTCCTCTATAAAGAAAGTTCAAGAAGAAGATAAAGAGCTTAGTAAAGAGAACGTTGATGAAAAGACTAAATCGATAAATCAAAAACCTGAAAAAAAAAATAATGCTAAGCTAAACGATAAAATTGCAACGGAAAAGTCAGCGCAGATCACGGCTAAATCAAAAAAAAATACTCTTAATTATACAACGTTGCGCAGTTCAATTAATCATGTTCTTGAACAAGATAATCAAATCATCAAAAATACACTATTTGACGACTGTGAAGCTTTTAAAAAGAAAACCGGCAGCCTAGATTGTCTCTCAAATATTCAACGATTAGGATTTAAAATAGATGATCCCTATAATCTCTCTAAATACTTTAAAATACTCGAGCAAAACCCAGATAACAAAAAGAAAGAACGTTTGCTGTCAAAGTTAAACTCCAATAAAAAGTACCTTACAACAGTACTTAATAACAAAGCACTGTCGCCCTCAATAAGAGAGCAATTTAAAGAAGAAATTGCTTATATAAGGGGTGAGGTTCATTATCAAGATTGTGATGGAAAACCTAATTCTGGAACTTGTGCAGGCGAAATTGACCTACTAGGTGGAATTGGTCAATTATTAGGCCTGTTATTTTCTGATTAAGTCTTGGTAAAAAATACTACATCTTTATCAATAATTTCTAGCTGCCAATTAAAATATTCGGCTATCCATTGAAATGTTTTCATGGAATAAAAACGAATATGTGTTGGATCATTTTTGTAATGCCATTGATTAAAATATTCTTTATCAATTACTCTTTTAGTCATAATTACCAAGATAGATTTGGGTTTTAGTAATTGATCAAGCTGCTCCAATAATCGCTTGCCATCGTTAACATGTTCAATTACTTCGGTCATAGTAACAAAGTCATATTTTTTATTGAGTAGCTCTGCATCGCGATAATAATATAGATCATAATTATTTACTTCAATACCTAAGGCTTCTGCCATCACACTAATAGTTGGGCCTGATCCACAACCAAAATCTAAACCTTTTGCATCTTTTGATATTCTTGAGACAAGTGGTTCAAAGGCTCTTGATAAAAACCGTTGATATCCTTCATCCTTGGGATCATTTTGATGGAGATCATATTGAGCTTTCTCTTCTTCTGCAGTCAAGATATATTGGTCTGAAACAGAAACAAGCTCACAGTTTAAACACTGAAAATAACAACGTTTTTTATCTTCAGCATAATGCTCAAGAGCAATGGAGTTCAAACAGAGTGTACAAAATGTCAAAATAATTTCTAGCCTTTTAATGATGTTTCAATAAGTTTATCATTATATTAACTGTTTCTTTGATCTAACTTAAGGAATCTATTTTAATAGTAAGCCATGCTATGGCCTTGCTACTTCAATATTTTGTATTAAATATGATCACAAAAACCACAGACTTTACGACTCATGATCTTAAAAAGATTTATACCACTGGTGAAACGGTAATACAGGCATTACGTGGTGTTAATATTAATATCCCTTCTGGTGAAATTTTGGTGTTACTCGGACCATCAGGCAGTGGGAAATCTACTTTTTTAAATATTATAGGTGGCCTTGATAAACCATCCTCAGGTCAGGTTTACTTTCAAGGTCAAGATTTATCACTCTTAAGCAGACACCAATTAACGCTATATAGACGTGAACACATTGGCTTTGTTTTTCAAGCTTATAACTTAGTACCCAGTCTTACTGCCCTTGAAAATGTAGCCTTAGTAACTGAAATATCAACTAATCCAATGCAGCCACTTGAAGCGCTTGCAGCGGTGGGTCTAGAATCTCGAGCAAAACATTTCCCCTCACAATTATCTGGCGGTGAGCAACAAAGGGTTGCCATTGCTCGTGCACTAGCCAAACGTCCAGATGTATTACTTTGTGATGAACCCACGGGAGCTTTGGATAGTGAAACGGGTATTGTAGTATTAAAAGCGTTGCTAGATGTTAATGAACGTTATAACACCAGTTGCATTATCATTACTCATAACGCCTCTATTGCTGAACTTGCCCATAGGGTGATGTATTTTAATGACGGTAATATTAGTCATGTTAAAGTCAATGAACAACGCAAAAAACCTGATCAGATAAGCTGGTGATTTGAGCAGATGCTAGGTGCTCTTAATCATAAATTACTGAGAGATATCTGGAATATCAAAGGCCAGCTATCCGCTATCATCTTGGTGATGGCTGCAGGCATCGCTGTTTATATCATTACTTTTGGAGTACTTGATAGTTTAAAGCTCACCAGAGATACCTATTATGATCGTTATCAATTCGCCGATGTGTTTAGCGCTTTGAAACGGGCTCCTGAATCAGTTAAAAGTCGTATCACAGAAATCCCCGGTGTTTCTGTTGTTGAGAGTCGTGTTATTTTTGGCATTACCTTACAAATGGAGAATATGAATGAACCTGCCACGGGTAAACTCATTTCACTTCCAGATGGACATAGACCTCTACTGAACAACCTTTATTTACGCTCAGGTCGCATGCTTTATCCCAATGAAGATAATGCTATTTTAGCTGATGAAAGCTTTTTCCTAGCTCATCATTTATCTTTAGGTGATAAAATTTCGGTGATATCCAATGGCCATCGTCTAAAACTTAAGATTGTTGGTGTCGTTTTATCTCCAGAATATGTTTATAGCATTGCACCTGGTGCACTCATGCCTGACGCTAAAAGGTTTGGTGTGTTCTGGATGAGTAGACGTTCCTTAGAAGCTTCAGTGAACATGAAGGGTGCTTTCAATGATATCAGTATTAAAACTGACTTGCGTGCCAATATCTCTCTGATACAAGAACGACTTGATCAGATACTTAAGCCTTATGGTGGCTTAATATCTTTTGCCAGGGATGAGCAGATATCTAACTTCTTTGTAACTAATGAATTAAAACAACTTCATAGCATGGGTATGGTGGCTCCATTAATATTTTTGAGTGTTGCTGCCTTCTTGATCAATGTGGTGATGTCTCGACAGGTTGCGACCCAGAGGGAACAAATAGGCATGCTCAAAGCCATTGGTTATTCTGATACTGAAATATCCTTGCATTACCTAAAAATGGTACATGTTATTACTAGCCTCGGTGCCATCATTGGTCTATCCCTAGGGGCTTGGATCGGGGCAGGTATGACCAAAATGTATACCGAATTTTTTCATTTCCCCATTTTAACATATAGTTTCTCTATTGAAGTGATGATTTTTTCTGTTTTCTTTTGCACCTTAGCTGCAGTCATAGGAACATTATTTGCTATTCAACGAGCAGCACAATTACCCCCTGCAGAAGCAATGAGACCAGAGAGTCCAACTGAATTTAAAGAATCGATACTTGAACGTCTTGGCGTCCATTCTCAACTATCATTTTTAAGTAGAATGATTCTCAGACAGCTAGAGCGAAAACCTATAAGAGCTTCATTTTCAACTCTCGGGATGGGGCTTGCCTTATCAATTTTAATTTTTAGTTTTTTCATTAAAGACTCTATGGGTTATTTAATGGACGTTCAATACGACTTAACTCAACGAGAAGATATTAATTTTTCATTCATTGAGCCTAGACCCTATCGTGCATTAGAAGAAATTAAAGCCCTACCAGGCGTACTAACCGTCGAACCCATAAGAAATATATCCACCTTACTTAAATTTAATCACTACTCAAAACGTAGCTCGATCACGGGTCTTCTTTCAACTCCTGACCTGCGTAGAATAATTGATGATCAACTCAAGGCTGTTCAGTTGCCACCTAAGGGTCTTGTCATCAGTCAGAAATTGGCTGAAATTTTACATATTTCTGTAGGTGATGTTATTGAGGTGGATGTTTTAGTAGAAAAGCGCCCTAAACTTTATATTACTGTTGTTGCCATTACCCATCAATTTATTGGCATTGGCGCTTATATGCATATTGACGAGTTGAATCGGCTCCTTGATGATCCCCCGAAAGTATCTGGAGCATCTATCAGTATTGATCCGCTTTCCAGTCAAATATTATTTAACAAGTTAAAAGCAATCCCAGCAATCATTGGTCTCAATATCGTATCTGTACTTAGGCTAATATTTGAAGAAGTTATGGCTGAAAACTTATTGAAAATGGTCAGTACTAATATCATTTTTGCAAGCTTCATCAGCTTCGGCGTTATATATAATACTTCTAGAATTGCTTTATCAGAAAGGGGAAGAGAATTAGCAAGCCTTAGGGTTCTGGGTTTAACAAGGCGTGAAGTGGCCTATATATTATTTGGTGAACTTGGATTCATCACCCTTGTCTCTATTCCACTAGGCATGATAATTGGATATTATCTAGCTTTTGCCATGACAACGTCCATGGAAAGTGAACTGTTCCGCATCCCTTTTATTATTAACAATAAAACCTATGGTTACAGTATTTTAATCGTTCTATTGAGTACCATTTTATCTTTTTCCCTAGTCTGGCGACAGGTTGATGGACTAGACTTAGTGAGCGCACAGAAAGGAGTTGAGTAGTGAGAGCCAACTATATTAAAGCAGCTTTAAAATTTGTTATCGGTATTTCAGTTATTGGCTTATTGATATTTTCTTTTTTACCCGAGCCCATCAAAGTTGATATCATTAATGTTAAAAAAGGTGATTTATTAGTTACCTTAGAGGGTGAAGGGAAAACGCGTATTCACGACATTTATGTCGTATCTACTCCTATTGATGGTCGTATAACTCGTATAGAAAGCGAAGCCGGAGATTTAGTCACTGCTGGTAAAACCGTTATTGCCAATATGTACCCCGCTAACCCTCAGTTTTTAGATAAACGCTCAGAGATCCAAGCGAAGGCAGATGTTTCAGGAGCAAAAGCAGCTCTTGCGCTTTCCAATGCTCGCGTCAAACAAGCTCGAGCACAATTAGATTTTGAGCTATCAGAATTTAAACGTATCAAAGAACTCTTTGATAAACACAGTATTTCACAATCTGGAATTGAGAGAGCTGAATTACGTATCAAAACTCTACGTGCAGAGTTAGAAACTGCTCAGTCAAATCATAAAGTAATGATGTCCAGACTAGACGTTGCAAAAGCTCGACTTTTAAAACCCGAAGAAACTACTGATGCATCCAAGGAGGATAATCTGCATTGCCAGGTTTGTATTCATTCACCGGTTGATGGCATGGTACTGAGGATATTGCATAAAAGCGAAAGCATTGTTCCAGTTGGAACCCCTCTCGTAGAAATAGGCAACCCTGCAGATCTAGAAATAAATATAGAAATGCTTTCTACTAATGCAGTTAACGTTAAAGTTGGAGATGAAGCACTCATTAAACGTTGGGGTGGCAATGAAGACATCAAAGCCAGAGTTCGAGTTATTGAACCGTCTGGCTTCACTAAAATTTCTGCTTTAGGGGTCGAGGAACAAAGAGTGAATGTCATTCTAAGTTTCACTGATCCTATTGAAAAATGGCAAGCCTTGGGAGACGCCTTCAGAGTTGAAGCAGCGATAATAACTGCTCGTGTCGATAGTATTATAAAAATTCCACTTTCAGCATTATTTCGGCAGAATGAAATTTGGTCAGTCTTTAAAGTTATCAACGGTAAGGTTGTGTTACAAGCCGTAGAAGTTGGTCATAAAAACGATCGCTTTGCTGAAATAAAAAGCGGGTTAGACTTAGACGAGCAAATAATTATACATCCCGGTAATAACATTGAAGAAGGTATCAGTGTTGTTAAAAGATGATGATTAATCTCAAAACAAAAATAGCTTATCTCAAGACAATAAAAAAGGGTAAAACTCTAGGTTCACCCTTTCTTATAAGCCTAGTCCTTGTCTTTTACAAAAAAATAAGGCTTCAGCTTTAGCTTTCTTTTTTAAAAAATTTAGACTGCTGTAATGTTCTCTGCTTGAGGACCTTTTTGACCCTGTGTAACAGTAAACTCAACTTTTTGGCCTTCAGCTAAAGTTTTGAATCCAGAACCGTTTATAGCACTGAAATGTGCAAAAACGTCAGGACCACTTTCTTGTTCAATAAAGCCAAAACCTTTAGATTCGTTGAACCATTTAACAGTACCAGTAGTAGTAGACATAATAATAAATCCTATTTTTCATTTGTAATAAAGCCTATAAATTAGGCCGTTAGCGCTGAAAGTTTTGCTATTACTTATGAGAACAGAATCAGGTACTACTAGAGAGCATCGACATTGTACATAAATAGAAGAAGTACTTACAAGCTGTACGAATTATAAACAAAATTTAAATTCCTTGTCAAGATTATTTCCCTAATAACAACAACTTATGAGCCTTTTCTATAGTTTTTTATGTGCTAAAAATACTCCTTTTTGGTTTTTTAAGATCTATTTCACTGGTTAGCTCGAGTGATCAATCGCTCCAATGAAAGATCGCTAAATAAAACGATTTTACCACCATGTTGCTTAATAAAAAATTTAGCAGATGATTCTGAGGAAAAACTAACAAGACTCGCGCCCATTGAAGCAGGCATGTCAGAGCCAAGTACATAAATTGCTTTTGTAGCATCGATTAAATAACCATCATCGGGCTTATTCCAAGGAGAAAAAGCCATATCATGGACATAGATACTCGACACATTAGATTGATTTTCAGGTTGCAAATACCAAATCATCATCTCCATTGTGGAACAAAATTTTCGCATTTGTTCTGTTCTCGTTTCAAAAGCTTGGGCTTTAGGCCCGGGAAAACGAGTGATTACCATGCCACACACATGACACTCTACACCGGACTCAAATGTTTGGGGATCTACAACTACTTGTTTTATATCTTCTGAATTACATCCCAGTAACATCAAACTTAATAACATCATTGGCGCGAACTTATCTAAAGTCATTAACTTTACCTTTAATTATATTGGTCGCTTTAAAAATCGGTAATAAGCGAAGGACAGAGGTATAACAATCCATATAGCCATACTTGCTATGAGACCTGTTAATGAAAAAATATCTTGTGAAGCAATACTGAGCAACCCCGTTCCATTAGTTTCAAAAGTCGCCAAATTAATTAATCGAAAAATATCCGTTGGATTTAGCATTAACAAATAGGGAAAGATCTCGGCCTGTACCTTACCTTCGGTCATCACTAAAATGCCGAGTAATCCCATATCGTAAATCAGCACAAAGAAAAACCAGATAATTAATGCCATACCTGCGGCTTTTGATTTCTCAGAGACCCAAGTACTGACCAAGTAAGACAAGCTGATAAAGACCATACCAAGCAATATCGCTGAGACGATAAATAATCCAAATGAACTGAGCAAACTACTTATATCAACATCAGCTGCAAAAAGTGCAATGCTTAAACTTGCACTGCCAAAACCAATGAAGGTCGCTATAGCTAGTATTGCAGAATGGCCTAAAAATTTACCCAGTAATAATTCTGCTTTAGAAAGTGGATAAGTCAGCAGCAACAATAAGGTGCCATCTTCATCCTCACCCACTATGGCATTGTATGAGAGTAATAAAGCGATTAATGGCAATAAAAAAACATTCAAGCTCGATAAACTAATGATGGTATTAGCAATGGAGCTAAAGCCAATAGTGCCCACACTTGCTGAGCCGAACCAAGAAATGCCACCAGCCATAAGGACAAAAATTGAGGTAATGGCAATTAACCAACGGTTTCTTAAACCATCTTTTAACTCTTTTTCAGCGACCGCTAAAATAGCTCTCATAACAACGCCTCTGATTTACCCACAGCAGAACTTTCTTTTACGGCTGGAAACTTCAGGAGTTGATGATCTTTTTCGATATAGTAACGGTAAATCTGTTCTAGACCTGCGTCGATGACATTCAAATCTTGTAAACCTTGCTGAGCCACAAGAATTCTCATCGCTTGTAATTTTTCCCCAGCTGGCAACGCTAATGTAAATAATCCATCCTTTGATGGGTCTACCTGACACCCTAGTTTCAAACTTAATTCATCCATATCAAAACAACCTTTAAATGTTAGATTGATTTCAAGATGAGTACTGTCTCTTAATTCATTAACTGAACCAAAGGCTTTTAATGCACCTTTTGATAGTATTGCAGCTTTATCGATATGAGGTTCTAGCCCTGCTAAAATATGAGAACAAAGTATGATTGAACAACCATTATTACGTAAGGCGTCAACGATGCTATAAAATTCTTGAGTCGCTATTGGATCAAGACCAACGGTTGGCTCATCAAGTAATAATAAAGACGGTTGAGTTAAAAGAGCCTGGGCTAATCCTAGTCGCTGCTTCATACCCTTGGAGTAAGTTTTAACTTTACGTTGATGGGCGTCCCACAAACCAACTTGTTTAATTAATTCTATGCAGCGATATTTAGATACCTTCTTTAGTTTTGCAAAAAATTGCAAAACCTCCATGCCAGATAATTGCTGATAAAAAGATACATTTTCTGGTAAGAATCCTAATTGATATCGATGGTGATTAAACTCTGATAAAAAAGGTGTTTGACCGAATACTTTTATGTCCCCACTGGTTGGTTTTAATAAACCCAAAATCATTTTCATGATGGTTGTTTTACCAGCACCGTTGTGTCCGAATAATCCTAACACCTCACCTTTTTCTAGATACAGATCTAGTCCATTGAGGATCTCTAGTTCTCCAAAAGATTTTTTTATATTATTTAGCTCAATCACTTTCATAAGCTATTCCTCAAGTTTTCGGTTCTGTGATTTTTTTCAGAGAAAATTTTAAATGTATTTTTCATGAGAGGATAACTATCTTTAATACCTGGTGATTTCAAGACCGGAAATCTCTTTTGCACCCATCTTAATGTTTGCACGGCAGGGCTATTGATCAAAACATTGGCAGCTGGATACTTCCAAAGTATTTTATCAATACCGTCATTGGGTTCAAAAGGCTCATCACCTATGCCATCAAAATTTCTATCCCAGCCTTGATAATCACTCCAAAAATTTCCGCGTTCTTCAAATGACCATTCGACTTCTCGGCTAGCAACATATTTAACTTGCCGTTTATTTTTTACAATGTAATTACCATAAATTTTATTCTCCTCTGAACCTGCTGTCAGATGGATGGCAATATCACTTCTTGTAAAAAAATTATTTTTAACAGTATTAAAATGCGCATTATAAATAAACAAAGCCTTACCTTCGGCACCCTTAATATGGTGTTCACCACCGAATCCTTGCTGTTGATGGGTATCGACAATTTGATTGCCACTTATAGTAGAATTGGTTATAAAATTCATCAACATGCCGTAGTTAGTATCATTCTCTGAAAGATTATCCTCAACGGTCAAGAATTTCGATTGCATAAAGGCGTAACCCGTTCTAGTTCGTCGCGTGATATTTTTTTTGATGAGATTGTTATAAGAATACATATAATGAATGCCGTATCTAAGATCATGTAATTCATTATTAATTAATTGATTATTATTGGATGTATCGATGTAGATCCCATCTCGGGTGTGCCAAACTTCATTGTACTGAACAAGGGCGTTGGTCACATTAAATAAATGAATGCCATTACCTCTGTCTTGAGATCGTATGGATAAATTACCCTCAACTTTATTATTAACAATTAATGCTCGAGGTGAAGAATCTACCCATATTCCAAAGGTATCACCCTTTAGATAATTATTTTTAATGGTAATATTTGCAGCACTCTTTTGAACAAAAATGCCTGCATTCATCAAGGTTAGATCATTACCCCAGTTGATGATATTGCAATTTTCAATGGTGACGTTTTCGGCTTTTACAGTCAGGGCATTAGATTGATGATTACCATCTAGTACTACTCCATCTAGACAATTGAGATGCACTGGTTTATCGATTATAAAAGAGCCTTTATAAATTCCTTTTGCTAAACGTATCTCATCACCTGAGCTTGCGGCTTTCAGTATTACATTAAGAGCATCCGAAGGCGTGACGATAAGCGTTTTGCTATTGCCATGACTTGGAAGTAATCCAATTATAATGGTTAGGAAGATAATGAGGTTTTTCATGTTAGTACTCAGTACTTTATTAAGGGTGGCGAAGGTAAGGCTTTGTTTATTTATAATGCGCATTTTAATACCGTTAAAAATAATCTTTTCTCAAAAAGTGATATCGCTATTCATCTGACAGCGGGATCAGAGGAGAATAAAATTTATGGAAACTATATTGTAAAAAATAAACGCCAAGTTAAATACGTTGCTAGTCGTGAAGTTGAATGGTCATTTGAGGAGCAAGGAAATTATTGGAGTGATTACCAAGGTTGGGATAGGGACTTCAATGGTATAGGTGATGAAGCATTTGAGCCCAATGATGGTATAGATAAAATACTTTGGAAGTATCCAGCGGCGAATGTTTTGATCAATAGTCCAGCTATTCAAACATTGCGTTGGGTTCAAAAAAAATTTCCTGTCTTGAAATCACCCGGTATCAAAGATAGTTATCCGTTAATGAAAAATACATTTCAAATTCCCGTTGATAAAGATAGCAGCGAAAATTTGAGGAGCAGCTTATGAATGTAGTTGAGCTAAATAATATACAGAAATCTTTTGGTGAATTAAAAATCCTCAATGGTCTTAATCTGCACGTAAAAACAGGTCAGGTATTAGGGTTATTTGGACACAATGGTGCCGGTAAAACCACCACCATGAAAATGATTTTAGGTTTATTAAAACCTACCAGTGGTGAAATAAAAGTATTTGGTCAAACCCCATTTTTATCTACCTTTAATCACCATCGCTATCAATTAGGATTTTTGCCAGAGAATGTGTCATTTTATCAGCAGCTATCGGGCATGGAAGTTTTGCAGTTCTTTGCAAAACTAAAAAAGGTATCGAAAAATCGTTGTATTGAATTAATGAAGCAGGTCGGCCTGTGGGACGCTCATCAGCGTAAAGTCAAAACATATTCAAAGGGTATGAAGCAGCGATTAGGATTGGCTCAAGCTCTCTTGACTCAACCTTCTTTATTATTACTTGATGAACCAACCGTTGGCCTTGACCCGATAGCGACTCAAGAATTTTATAGCATCATTGATGCTTTAAAACTTCAAGGTTGTTCAATAATACTCTGTTCGCATATATTAGCTGGCCTAGAATCGCACATTGATAAAGCTGCAATATTGTCAAATGGCGATTTAAAAGCCTTTGGTTCAATTAATGAATTAAGAGCGAATACACCACTTGAAACTAGCCTTATATTCAAAGGTTGTTTTGATATGGACGAATTAACTATGAAATTAGGTTATAAGGTAGAGCCATCGAAAGATGGTTTATTAAAAATAGCATTGCCGGTTGAAGAAAAGTTGCGGGCGATGAAAATCCTTATGGCTCAGCAAGGTTTACAAGACTTGAATGTTAACGATGCGGGCTTGGAGCAGATTTATCGTTATTATATCGAAAAAGATCATCAACTCCTGCAATTTCCAACAGTAAAAGAAGCCGCAGCTTCGAATAAGTCGGGGGTATTGTCATGAGAGCCATATTAGCGGTTGCTGAGAAAGAGTTAAAAGACGGTTTAAGAAACCGCTGGTTAATTGCCATTACCACTATTTTTGTCATTATGGCAGGGGGAATTTCTTGGTTTGGTTCGGCAAGCGTGGGCGCTATTGGTTTTAGCTCCATCGCGAATACCATTATTAGCTTATCGAGCTTGAACGTTTTTTTATTGCCATTAATTGCATTATTACTATCATACAATGCCATTGTTGGTGAGGATGAAGACGGTACTTTATTATTGCTACTGACTTATCCGCTCACTAAAGCTGAATTATTATTGGGTAAATTTTTGGGTCATTCAGCAATTCTTGCCATAGCGACTTTCATTGGTTTCGGCAGCGCTAGTTTAAGCATCGCACTTTTTGTAACCGACGTTGATATCAGTAAGCTACTAAGTTCTTTTGGATTATTTATTCTATCTGCAATATTACTTGGTATGGCATTTATCAGTTTGTCTTACTTGGTCAGCACTTGGGTGGCGGAGAAATCAAAAGCAGCTGGTATGGCTTTAATTATCTGGTTTTTCTTTGTTCTGATCTACGATATGGGGTTGCTGGGTATTTTAGTGTTTACAGAAGGTAAGGTTCAAGCGGAACTCTTTCCCTATTTGTTAATGTTAAATCCTACCGATATTTTTCGATTAATTAATTTGGCAACCTTTGAAACTAATGGTACAGGTTTACTTAGCGTAGCGTCCGAAGATATCTTTTCATTAACAGGACTTATAGGAAGTATGGCTATGTGGATAGTTATCCCTTTGTCCTTAGCTTATTACCGATTTTTAAGACGACCAATATGATTAATGGTGTTGTTATGCTTTTAAACAAACGATTTTCAATTTTTTTATTAAGTTTAATGTTACTGGGATGTAATTCAGGGGAAGAAATTGAAACTGTTGTTGATCCTCAAACATTTGAGTCTGGTGAAGAATGCCATGTGTGTGGAATGGTGATCAGTCGTTTTCCTGGACCTAAAGGACAAGCATTTGAGCCTCGAACCGAGCAAATGAGAAAGTTTTGTTCGACAATGGAGCTGATGATTTGGTACTTACAGCCTGAAAATCAAACCAATGTGTCTGTTGTCTATGTCCATGACATGGCTTTTTCTCCTTGGGACAAGCCGAGTGATAGTTATTTAATTGATGCTAAGAATGCTATTTATGTACTTGGATCTGATATGCCTGCTTCGATGGGTCAAAGTCTTGCTACCTTCTCTTCAGAATCGGCTGCAAAGTCTTTCATTGTGCAGCATGGTGGTGAGATAATTTCATTTGAAAATCTTTCATTAAATCGCTTAATGAATCGCTTAATGAATCGCTTTATGAATCGCTTTATGAATAAAATAAATTAGCAAAAAAGATCTTAAAACAACAAAAAGTAATCTTTTTATTACATAAAGTGATATAAAAAAACTTATAAGTCATTGTTATAATAGGATTAAAGTTGACAAAACGTTTGATTTGTTTATAATTTGTACAGCTTGTAAGTACGTCTGATATTTATGCACAATTTCTATGCTCCATTGTAGTACCTGAATTCTGTTCTCATAAGTAATAGCAAAACTTCCAGCACAAACTGCCTAATTTATAGGCTTTATTACAAATGAAAAATAGGATTTATTATTATGTCTACTACTACTGGTACTGTTAAATGGTTTAACGAATCTAAAGGTTTTGGTTTTATTGAGCAAGAGAATGGACCTGACGTTTTTGCACACTTTAGTGCTATAAACGGCTCTGGATTCAAAACTTTAGCTGAAGGCCAAAAGGTTGAATTCACTGTTACACAGGGTCAAAAAGGCCCTCAAGCAGAAAATATAACAGCTGTCTAAGTACCTATAAAAAATAGCACTAGGTTAATGAAAAAGGGCGAACTCTACGGTTATGCCCTTTTTTATTGATTCCAAATTAGTAAAATCATCTTTTTATAACACTGATACCTTCTTCAAGGTTATTATCGTGACTTTAACTTTAACAGCATTGGTTGAAAGCATTTCTATATTGACTTCTAAATCAGCAGGATTACCGGTTTCAACAAGAGGAGTGCCTACCGGAACAATACTTTCACTTTTATGCAGTATTCTCAGTAC
>Ga0307492_10000454_pt1 | contig 17452 bp, 19 predicted proteins | sample SI3LmetaG_FD_202365 | JGI IMG/M metagenome (GOLD analysis project Ga0307492, IMG submission 202365) | Sea-ice brine microbial communities from Beaufort Sea near Barrow, Alaska, United States - SI3L | ecosystem: Environmental > Aquatic > Marine > Coastal | place: USA: Alaska | collected 2017-05-06 | reverse complement strand
ACCCACGCGTAAATGGACAAAATGAGCAGATTGTGTCGCAAAAGGGTATATGAAAATAAAGCGCTCTCTTTTTTGCAACTGAATTTGCGGTTACAAATAGGTTTTCCAGCTGTGGGGAGTCCACTGACCGCCCGGATGACGGGTAGAAAAAATTATACAGAGGGTATTGTCTATCGAATGCGAATATCCCGTTTCCAACTTTATTCATAGCCTACCCTCCCTAACAATTCACAAAAAGGGAGGGCTCAGCCCTCCCGCTCAAACTGCATTTACCATACTACTGTGGCGAATTTTTTATCTTTGACTGAGGTTTTTACAAACAGTTTATTTGCATTTTCCATGTAGTTAGTCTCCGACTCGTATCAATTTAGAACCATTCTCAAAGTAATGTACAGGTTGCATATCACTTTGAGATCCGAAACAGGTAATATTCACTAGAACCTGAGAAACGAAGACTACAACAAATATTACTGTTTTTCGTATATTATTTTGCTATAAATAAATACATAGATATCACAGCAAAAACTAAAAACCTGTTTTATAGGATTAATAAGATTCCGATATACTTCCGAATTATAATATTAAGATAAGAAATAACTTTTTAGTCCTAGACCAGTGGATTTCTTTACACAGCGACATCCTTTTCTGCCGACACATATAATTGCGCACAGGTTTAATGCTCGTTCACTGTGGGGAACACGCTGCAGAAGATCAATGCCTCTGACCACTATGATCTAGTCGGGCCAATCGGCTCGACGAGGGTTCACCGGTGGTCGTGCCTTTTGTGGTCGGGTTTTGTTGGGCCGCGCCTTCGCTTGGCTCAACCTACGTAGGTCACAAGCCGATAACTGGGTCAATTGGGTGATGGAACCCGTAGGTAGGGCCAATCGGCCCGACAATAATTCACCGGCGCGCGTTCCTTTTGTGGTCGGGATTTGTTGGGCCGCGCCTTCGCTTGGCGCAACCTATGTGGGTCGCATGAGGTTAACTGGGGCAATCGGCCCGGCGATAATTCACTGGTGGGTGTTCCTTTTGTGGCCGGGCTTTGTTGGGCCGCGCCTTCGCTTGGCGCAACCTACGTGGGTCGCAAGCCGTTAACTGGGTCAATTGCGGGACGGAACCCGTAGGTCGGGCCAATCGGCCCGACGATAATTCACCGGCGCGCGTCCCTTTTGTGGCCGGGCTTTGTTGGGCCGCGCCTTCGCTTGGCACAACCTACGTGGGTCGCAAGACGATATCTGGCTCAATTGCGTGATGGAACTCGTAGGTCGGGCCAGTCGGCCCGACGATAATTCACCGGCGCGCGTCCCTTTTGTGGCCGGGCTTTGTTGGGCCGCGCCTTCGCTTGGCGCAACCTACGTGGGTCGCAAGCCGTTAACTGGGTCAATTGGGAGATGGAACTCGTAGGTCGGGCCAATCGGCCCGACGCAAATTCAGAGGGGTCAGAGCCATTGATTCTGAAGTCGCCCCTGTTGGCTAGACATGAAGGCCGGTGATTTGGCTTTTGGCCATTGGATAAACACGATGACGAACGGCTAAGAAGCATTACCAAATCAATGGCTCTGACCCCTAGCCTGCGCCAATTTACCACCGAGTAAACTTGTGCCGAAATTGGCCGATAGAGCTCTATATTTTGCCTCTGAATCGACCTTCTACTGCATCTTGAAGGCCAACGAGCTACTGACGCATTGGCACAGCACCAAGCCGGTGCGAACCCTAAAAAGGCCCCGAGCACTGGTCGCGTCAGCACCGAATGAAATCTACAGCTGAGACATTACCTATCTGCCCACGCAGGTCCGAGGTCAGTTCGTCTACCTCTACTTGGTGATGGATGTGTACAGTCGTAAAATTGTCGGGTGGCAAGTATACGACGCGAACCTAAAACCTAATTGGACACCCACTTTAGTGATTTCCCACTTTAGTGATTTGCTGGTCGCCCTGCACATCAACCAGCTGAAGGCCCTTGGCGATAAAAAACTCGGTGCCGTGGGCATCATGGTTGAGCCAGGTTTTGCCGAAGGCGGTCTCGAAGACCTCAACCTCTAATTGGCTGGCATCGCAGCTCTCACTTATCTGGACAACCACTTTAAGACTTACCGACTTTGAAACTTAATGGGCCCTCAAGTTCTTGACGATTTTCTCCATTACCACTGTATTTTGCACCTTTTTGGTCGACCATTCTTAAGTGGTATCCACGTCTTTTTGGACACAATTACGGCCATCGGCGTAAGGTTTAAAGTGGGTGTCCTATTAAGTCCCGCACTAAATGGCGCCACAGAATGGGCAAGGTACCTCCGAGACAGTAAGCGAACTTATGAGGAAGAGGGGGCACGAGTAAAAACATTCACCATCCGATCTATGGCGTCTTTGTTTGGAGTGGACGGTTAGCTAGATTAACCACTATGTTGGAAGACAAACTAGGAATTCTTTTGTGGTGGTATATCAATTTATGGCTATATTCAGACACTCACACATTGGTAAAAAACAGTTGGTTGCCGATTTGCATGCTTGATTAAGTCATCAATGGCGCTAAATACTGAACCATACTAATGCTTTACTTCTAGGGATGTACTCCACCAATTGAGTCACTTCTGGTTGAAAATCAACGGCTTACGACCCCTGAAATTAGGGTAATCGTATTTTTCAATATGCCTTGAAAGACTAATACAAAGAGATTTGTTCAGAAGTTAGTCGGATAATATTGGGGGTCACTTCAAACAATGGTTTCTGTCTAAGAATCAGTTTTGGATGAATACGGATTTGTTGCCCATTGCAGTAGGGTAAGGACACCGAAGGTCCATCCACCTAGCTTAGGGAACATTTAAATTATTTCCAAGCTTTTGATTTATTCTTCAGAATAAGTCCAAGAAGCTTCGTTTAACTCCGAAATAAATACCTCTGACTGAGTTTCATCAGATTACCTAATATTCTCTCTCGGAAAGCTGGGTAGGAATTAAAATTTTTCACTCAAAAACTCTGCCGTTTTTACACACATATCACCCTTATTAAACACATCCAGTGCTTTGCGAAATACCGGTTCGTCGGATGTGCACAACATAAACGCAGTCATCGAAGAGATGAATTTCATGTCGTCGGGTTGCGGCAACACGTCCTGTAAATTCATGAACGAGTGGTTCAGTACTAATTGAGTGCATTCTAAAAGGCGTGGGTAGAGTACTGGGTGGTTGATGTAGGCTTCAATTTCTTCAGCGCTTTGTAGCGCATAGATTTTGGCTTTCTCACTTCTACCGAGCCCCGCCACTTGCGGGAATATGTACCAGACCCAGTGTGATCTTTTGTTTCCTGACGTGAGTTCGCTTTTTACACGGTCGTAGACGAGTTCCTGGGCATCTAGAAACTTTGTTAGGTCGACAGGTTTTTCCATTTTAATTGGCTCTTCGTAAAATGTTAAGTAATCTCTGTTGACTCTAGAGCGTCGACGTAGAAAATATATTTAGTACCATCAACCCCTAGATTGTAAATAGTCACCTAAAAGTATTATATTTACCATGACCAAAACCCTGTTTATATAGGTCTCATTACAAGAGATTCAATAGTAGTTTTAGTCTCTGTCCAATGTCGTTTGTATTCCATTATGGGCCCCATGTCGTAACGGGTCGCTCCTTCGTCGCAAAGTGAGCGTACTTGTTCGAGCTGAAGAAGGTTGCCAATTGACTGAGATTTCCAATCTACTGCGAAACTGAATTGCTGTCCGCGATAAATATCGCCGGCCATACCCCCAAAGAGATATCCAATATCAATATCATCATGGCGTGCAAAAACAACCCGACCCGCACCTGAATCTGCCAGTCGGCGTAACATAAAGGAGTAATAATCACGTGAAGGTTGCATGGTCATGCCGCATTTTCCAACGCCTTTCCAGCCGGATTCTTCGACGGCGAGCATTCGCTGGTAAGTAGCCTCAGCTTCAATATGGGTTGTCGGAACAATATGCTCGAACGTAACGCCTGCATTGTGTGCTCTTTTCGATTGTTTTCGTAAACCACGACGATGTGAACTTGATCTCCGGGACAGGTAGCCGTCGATTCCACCAAGTAGAGATGCACTACAAAGCTCTTCGGAGCTGAGTTTCTGGAAGTCGAACCTATCTTTGTATCGGTCGATAAGTCGCCTTTTTAAAACGCCGTTCGGCAAAACCCCACTGATCACAATGCTCGGAGCTGTGCGAATACCATTCAAATCATATTCTTCGTCAATGATGATGTCGTCTAGCAACTCAAGTGGGAAAGGTCCTAACAAAGGGCAACCAAACTGCCAACCCGATTCAATCGGAAATAGCACTTTCTCATCTGGTGAAGTGATTTCGACAGCAAGTGCAACAATGCTTCCGGATGATTCGCGAATTACAAGGCGTCTATCGGGCTCCATGGCCTCGTGATAGGAGAGCTGCCACTCGGTTTGACAGCAAAACGGATCTGCATGAGTATTAGGTGATACTGCTTCGTTCCACCCAGAATCAGACGGGTCCCATTTTGAATACACATCGATATTGTTTTGTTCTTGTTCTTGTTCTGTCCAGGACACATGGTAAGTCGAAAAGATATCAAACATATCAGGCTCGGGATTTGACTTCTCTTCGGTCATGCTTCGTTCTCCAATGGCGTAACCAGCGACTTGCCTCGGTCTAAAATAGTGCGATATAAATCGTTTATACATTTCTGTAATTTATCGAAGCTAGGTTGGGTTATTTGGTAGCTATCGTCCAGATATAACTTCCGGTTTATTTCGATCATGATTGACCATACGCGCTCATCTTTATGATAAGCGCGGAGCGGCACCAAAGTCCCGTTGTATGGCGAGTTTAATTCAACTCGATAACCGTGGCCTTCAAAATGAAGCTTTGTGAGGTCGATAAGCCATTCAGGAGTATGGAAAGTATCGGTGCCTATACAGATATCCGGTCGATTTGATTCTTGATGGACATCGCAGGGTAGAGGTATATCCGGGAATGAATGTGAGTCCACGATTAGCACACGGTTAGACTTAACCCCAACGTTGCATAAATTCAGCTAAGTACACGAGGAATACCCTATAAATAAAGCCTTAAACCTCTATTTTAGGTTGGTCTCTCGATCCCACCGTGGTTCTGTCGCAAATATCATGATGTAGTAGAGTGTATGGTTTTTGGGCGGGACGATGACTGCAATTACTTTCAAAGGCCGACATTTTCAGCACGATATGATTCTTCAAAGTGTCCGTTGGTATTTAGCCTATGGGTTGAGTTACCGCGATATTGAAGAAATCATGTACGAGCGTGGTTTCCAAGTTGATCACAGCACGATCCATCGTTGGGTATTACATTATTCACCTTTATTAGAGCGTGCTTTTCGTCAACGAAAACGTAGACCTTCAGGCCGTTGGCGGCTCGATGAAACCTATATTAAAGTGAAAGGGCAGTGGACCTACTATTACCTAGCGGTCGACCGCAACGGAGAAACGGTTGATTTCCTACTGACAGAAAAGCGTGATAAAAAGGCGGCTCTGAGGTATTTAAACAAAGCTATCGAGAGTAACGGCAAACCCAGTCTGATTAATATCGATAAGAGCGGTTCCAATACGGCCGCCATTAAACAGTACAATAAAGATGAAGGAACACGAGTCAAAATCCGTCAGTGCAAATATTTGAACAATATTGTCGAACAGGACCATAGGTTAATCAAACGAATCACTAAACCCATGATGGGGTTTAAGAATTTCGACTGTGCACAACGAACCTTGATTGGTATTGAACTCGTCAGAATTTTAAAAAAAGGACAATTGAGATACCAAGCGGGAATGTCGAAAACTCCCGCAGAATTGTTCTATGGACTGGCAATATAATTGGCATAAAGATTACGTTATTTACTGTCTATGACATTGTTTGCGACAGAACCGTACGGGTGTTTCATTTTCCATGCTATCAAGACGCCCTAATCTATTTAGATTCTTTCAATTCCGGCCATTTACGTTTGGCCAGCCCTTGGTATTTGCCTTTCTCGTTTTCAAATTCACATAAAAACTCATTTCCTCCTTCAGTATAAAAAGCAATGGGTACTTTGGCGATTCGAGCCACCATAGCTTTTTTATCCAGTTTGAATTCTTCAAACTCAAGCGCATTTTTAAAACTCCGCCCCCAGATTGTTTGCCATTTCGCAAGCTTGAGCGTAAACGCAGCCAAGTCCAATTTGGACCAGTCAGAGTAAATTTCAACACGGTCTTTTAACTGTTCCTGTTCGTGTGTTTTTTTGGCCGTAGCACGTATGTCAGGCAAATATTTTAAAAGTACGTCTGCTTGTGAAGCGCAGTCAGAATCAAAAGTCACAATATCGCGAAGCAGCTCTACGGCTTTTTTTGGTAGCCGAACACTCATGCCCTCTTTTTTTCTATTCGACTTTCGACGCCTGAGCACGTTTTTTAATTTCGTCCAGTCCTTGCTTGTTAGCCAGCGTTCGTACTGGTCGTTCAGTTCACCGGCAAGAAGGAATTTTTTTCCTGATCTTCTAGACGAACCATTGCCCAACGACCCAGCCAATCGTCTGTCCATTTCCTCACGTCTGCGGTGTAAGGTGTTAATGTTTGTTTGTCGGCCATCTTCTCGTCAATAAACCAGCCAGACGCTCTTTGATTTTTTAGCCACGTGTAAGCAGCAAACGCATCGTCGACGGTGATTTTGTATTTAGCGCGGGGCATGTAACTCTCCTATGGCCAATTCTTCGACTGGATGGGGGTTTTATTATATCAGCATGCAGTTTAATGCACTACACTAGTGCCTTGTTGCTGGTTTAATTTCAACTATGGCTCTATTGAAGGAAGAATCTGCTTCGGATTTCTTAAAAAGTTCTGGATACCCTATTTTATTGTCGATAAAAACACTCACCTTACCGGCTCAAGTGAGTCAATTAAGTAATCGATGTTGCAGTATCAAGGCCGTAAGTTTCATATTCAATATCAGAATTAAGTCCATGCAGTTTTAAAAAAGCCCGCTGTTTGGCAATCGACAGATCATTTGAAACCATCTCTTCACACATTTCTTTTACAGTGACTTCAGGGACCCAACCTAGTTTTTCTCTTGCCTTGCTGGGGTCCCCCAGTAGTGTTTCAACTTCAGCTGGTCTGAAATAACGTGGGTCTATTTTTACGATAACATCCCCAACTTTCACACTAGGCACGTCTATCCCTCTAACTGAATTCACGATTCCCACCTCCTTAAGTCCTTGACCTTCAAAGCGAATATCAATACCTACCTGTTCCGCAGCAATTTGAACAAACTCTCGAACAGAAATCTGATTCCCCGTAGCAATTACATAGTCTTCAGGGGATTCTTGTTGAAGCATGAGCCATTGCATTCTAACGTAGTCTTTTGCATGACCCCAGTCGCGTAAAGCGTTTAAGTTACCGAGGTAAAGGTGTGACTCTAAGCCACACGAAATATTTGCCATTGCGCGTGTGATTTTTCGAGTGACAAAAGTTTCACCACGACGGGGCGATTCATGATTAAATAGAATACCATTGCATGCATATATCCCATACGATTCACGATAATTTATAGTGATCCAGTGGGCAAATAGCTTGGAAACTGCATACGGCGATCTAGGGTGGAAAGGGGTGTTTTCATTTTGTGGGATTGTTTGTACTTGACCAAATAGTTCTGATGTCGAAGCTTGATAGTATCGAGTCTTCCTCTCAAGCCCTAGAAATCGAATCGCTTCTAATAGACGTAATGCCCCCAGAGCATCAACTTCTGCAGTATATTCTGGAGCCTCAAAAGAGACCGCAACGTGGGATTGAGCACCCAAATTATAGACTTCATCTGGCTGAACTTCGCGAATTATTCGAATCAAGTTAGATGAATCGGTAAGATCTCCATAATGTAATATTAGGTCGCGATTGGAATCATAGTGGTCTTGATATAAATGTTCAATTCGGCTGGTGTTAAAAGTAGACGCTCGACGTTTAATTCCGTGTACTTCATAACCTTTACCAATTAACAGTTCGGCTAAATAAGATCCATCCTGTCCTGTAATTCCCGTAATTAAAGCAACTTTCCTTTTCATATTTTTCAACTTACTCTTGCTACCACTAGCGGTAGTGTTATTGATCCAACAGCACGCAGGTAGTTGTTAATAAAACCGTAGTATAATTACTCGGAATCAGTACTGTGTACTAAACTAATATTCTTTGTGATCTGACAGCTGTCTACAAAATGCTGGTCGTGGCTGATTAAGATAATTGCGCCTCGAAATTTAGAAAGTGCATTTTCTAGTGCTTGAATTGAGTCCAGATCAAGATGGTTTGTGGGTTCATCTAATAGTAAAACCTGAGGAGTTTCAGGTCCTAGTAGCGCACAAGCAATAGCTACTTTTAACTGCTCTCCTCCGCTTAACTGACCAGTAACGATGTCACCTTTACTTGCCCGTAACCTAACCCAAGCTAGCCGCTCTCGATACGATGTTTCGAGCATTCCTGGGCAATTATCACGGAAGTTATCAACAGCTGTTTTTGCAGGATCGAGAATAGAGTTATGCTGGTCAAGAAAAGAATGCTTAACGTGAAGTTCAGCTCTGCCGCTCATTGCTTGATGCTGACCCATTAATGTCTTTAATAGAAGTGACTTTCCAATCCCATTGTTGCCTTTAATCCAAAGGCGTTGAGCACCAAACAATTCAATAGTCACGGGCTTATGCAATGGTTTTTTAAAGCCGGATTGAATAGAGTCAAGTGTTAAAACTTTACGAGTAGTCGGTAGTATTGAATCAGGTAATTCAAATGAAATTGGATCCACCCATTCCAGCGATTCATACACTTGACTAACTTTTGATTGTGCAAGATTAACTCGATCATCTTGTAATCTTCTGTTTCGTTGTAACGAAGCACTGGCAGCATCCTTCGCGCCATTTCGTTCCATTGCACTCCAGCCTTCTCTCGCAGCTTTAACTTTCCCCGTCGAAGCTCGCTGTTGCTGTTTCTCTTTTGCTTTTTGGGAGTCACCTAATTCTTTACCGAGTACACGGCGTGCATTTTGGACAGCATGCTGGCTTTGAACCATTCGTTCTTTGCGATTAGCTAGGTATGTTAAGTAGTTCCCCGTGTGTCTAAACAAACCCATCATAGACAGTTCTAGAATTAGATCAGCACAGTCCAGGAGCTCGCGATCATGACTCACAATAAGGACCAGTAAATCGGTGTTTTGCAGCCAGCTCTTAAGTCGTTTTCGAGCTACTTGATCTAGATGATTGCTTGGTTCATCCATAACCAAGATATCGGGCTTATAAAGCAGCGCTGATGCCCACAATATTTTGATTTGTTCCCCGCCACTATAGCTACCAATGGGTCGTTGAAGTTCCCATTTGTGAGGCCAATCTATGATTGCTGCAACTGACTCTAGTGTGGTGAGATAATCCCACCAAGGCTCAGCCAGCTCGAAATCTTCTGTCGAGACGCTACCTTCAGTGATTCGCTCCATTGCGAGAAGGGCGGGCTGCAAGCCTAAAACAGTGGCAATGGTATCGTCAATCGAGCCTTGCCATTGTTGAGGCATATAATATGTTTTGCCCTGAATCGAGACCTGTCCACTTGAGGGTGTTTCCTCGCTACATATGATTCGAGCTAACACCGACTTACCAATCCCGTTTGGTCCTACTAGTGCCGAGGTATTTCCAGCTCCTGCCTGGATATTCAGAGAAATGTCGCTAAACAAGATCTTGCCGTCTGGTAAAGTAAAGCTAATATTGGATAAGGAAATCGCTTTGGTCATAGAATGCTAATTTTACCAATTGGTTAATGAGTAATTCTAAAATCACACTGATAAACTGTGAATTTTGCACATTGGTTGTAACCATTAAAGAATTCCATTAAAGAATTCCATTAAAGAATTCCATTAAAGAATTCCATTAAAGAATTCCATTAAAGAATTCCATTAAAGAATTCTAATACATATACCGCATAAAATAGGTCACACTAAATTATTTCTTAGAGAGGCCAGTCTCCTAAAGGCCAGCATAATTATGTGACTAAGGAGTAGCTGAATTACTATACTGTCAATTAAATGGGAAAATTCATAAACTCATTTGTAAATATCTCACCGTAATTCTGATGCTTTCCTCGATCTTCACAGTAGGGCTCCAACCCAAAGATTTTAGTCTGGCCGTATCTAACAAGACTTTTGGAGAGTCACCTATCCATCCTCGCTGGCCGTTACCGTAGTTAATTGTAACGTTGTCTAATTTCATTTCATCAATTACGATGGATGCTATCTCAGAAACAGTTATAGACTCATCATGACCTACATTCAAAACTTGGTTAGTAGTTTTCTTGCAAGACGAAGCTAACAGGATGGCCCTTATCCCATCTTGTATGTCTAGGAAAGACTTTTTTTGCTGGCCATCTCCCAGTACGTCGAGCGATTTTTGGTTATGTAATAGCTTATTGTAAAAATCGATAACTACGCCATGCTGATATTTCTTGCCTAAAAAGCTAACAAATCTAAAAATATAATAGTCTATATCAAAGTACTCCGAATAGGCTTGAATGTATGCTTCCCCGGAAAACTTTGAAGCGCCATAGACTGAGGTCTGTGTTGGAGAATACGTTTCGGGTGTGGGGTATATTTCTGGATCTCCGTAAATCGCTGCTGTACTTGTGAATAGCAGTTTCTTAACTTTGTTAAAATGCATTGCCTCAAGTACGTTTAGTGTACCGATAACGTTCGATTCCAAATCTATTCTTCTATCTGTGATACCACCTCTGACGTCAGCGTTTGCGGCGAAGTGATACACCTCGTCCATTCCCTGCATAGCGGACTTTAGATCAGATAAATTTGCAATATCGCCCTGGATGAAGTTTATTTTCAACTCTACTGCCGATAAGTTAATCATGGATCCGGAAGATAGGTTGTCGTAAACCGTTATTGAATGACCTTCAGCGACCAGCACTTCACATAGATTTGCACCTATGAACCCAGCACCACCTGTTACAAAACATTTTCTTATTGCATTCATTTAATGGCTACTCAAAGTGTGTCAGATATTGCTTGTAAGCATTCACTGATTTTTTAGGGAGATACTTGAATATCGCATCAGGTCCATCACTAGTCATATCTTGTAGAATACTCAAGCTATTCAACATTCCGGGTATTTCTGCTTCTAAATCTACCGTTAGGTCATGTTCATTGCGTTGCTGAAAAACTGAAGCCTTCCCAAATATGACAGAATGACCTTTCGCCTGCAAATAGAAGGATGCCCATATGTCATCCATTCGACCTATACCTGGGAAAAGGAAGTAGTCTTTTAATATAGAGCCTGACATAAAAGTATTCTGAGAGTTGAACGGTGCAATTTTATCACCTGCTAATGGAAAGTGCTCAGAATTAAAGTCGCAAACGGGTGCGTGTTCCATTCTACAAATAGCGTCAATATCAGGATCTCCGTTCCAGAAATCTGCTTGAACTTTGGGGGTGACATTATTTCTTGTTTTTGTGTGGTTAAATCGACTGCCTAGAAGCTGGAGCGGGAAACCTCGATGCCAAATGTTATTGTGGTTTGTAACACTTACCGGATCGAATGCGATCCCATCCACCATGTAATAGTCGAGTTCAACCGGAGTATCGATGTGAATGTCTTGACCCCAGTTTTCCAAAGGTATGTTGTCGTCATCTATAATGGCGATAACATCTGCACCATTTTTATAAGCATAGAGAATTGAAAACATCCGCCTTTGAATGCAATTCCATCCAATGAGATCCGAAAGAATAGGGTCCATTTTTCTTTGATCTTCAGGGGTCAAATAGATGCCACGCTCCAAAGTGTAGTTGCTGGGCGTTTTTAGATCACCAGCAACAACGAGTGTCCAATCATCCATTGCATCATATTTTAATATCGCCTCGGTAGGCGGATTTATAGTTGTTGATACAATATACTTATTCATAACTAATTCCCTTTATATATGATGCCGATCGGGATGATATATGTAGCTCAGTCGGCTTTGAGTAATTGTCTATAATTTCGTTATTTTTAACGCCAAATACAATATCCTGCCCAACGACACTGTATAAACCATCTGATAGGTTAAATTTTGAAATGATAGCTTCATTCAGGGAGAAATTTATTACAGTGCAAGCATTACTGCCCCGATGCACTACAATCACTTGTGGATCAGCAAGTTTCATGGTGATTACTGAGTTAACATCATTTAGGTCGTAGTTATATTGGATTCCATCCAAAATTTCCTTTTCAAGATATTCCTGTCCAGCATACAGTTCTGGTTCGTCAGAAGACCCATATACGAGGAAATTTGATGGCCCCAATGATAAAATGTAAGCATTCGCCAATATTATAGAGGAGTAGCTCGGATAGTGGGTGAAAAATCCAATGGCCGTGTCATGGGTTCGAAAGAAGCAGAGTGAACTCCTTGGGTTCTTATTATCGGCAAACGTCTTAAAATCTGACGAATTTAATTTAAACGAGGCATCAATGAGCCTTTTCTCATCTGAAGACTCAATGTACCTTTGAGTAACCTTTTCAATTTTTTCGAAATCGACACTTTTATCTGAAATTGAAGAATAGATGTTTCCCGCGAGTTCACATTGCTGAAGCCCCATAAACTTTCGAAATTCAATGACTTCATCTATGTCTCCAAAAAGGACTTCTCCGTAGTTCCATATATTTCTGTTTTTTAAGTGTGAAAGCTGAGAGTTTGACTCGATTTTTGTGATGACTTCTTTGAATAGTAATTCTGCGAAGTCATCGTCAACGTGCTTGAACGAATCAAACCTGAATCCACCGACACCCAAATCCACGAGTTTGACAACCAGATCGGCTTGTTTAGAAAGAACATTTGGCCTGTTAGGATTTAGTTTTGGTAGATAGTGCCCCCATTTTTCTACTCGGTGCGGATACTTATCCCATTCCGATATTTCGTCAGTCGTGCTGGGATTCTTGATGTGGAAGTACCAATCCTTAACGATTAAAGGGTCGTTATCAAAAAAATCCAATATATGGGATATGAAAAGTTTAAGTTGGCTATCAGGGATGCTGTTCAAGTCAATTGCGAGATTTATAGCATCATCATGAATGAATGGATTAATTAGGTTTTTAAGTTCTTGATTGGTATAACTAGCCTCAAAGTCTTCAAAAACGAGTGGTAGATAGTGTTTGATATATTTAACTTGTGAAATCAGTTTATGCTGTTCGGATATTTCAGAAAAATCCATAAAGTTATTCTCGACTAAAAATAAACAATAGCGTCGATAAAAAGGAGATAAATCTGAATGACTGAATTCTTTTGTTAATGTCGAGATAGTTTCATCTGATGCTTGTTTTGCTGATTCAACATCACCAAGAGACCGAATGATAAAGTTTTCACTACCAAAAAATGATTCGGCTTCGGTGTGGTAATAAAAATCCTCGGAGTCAAAGTCTGCATTTTTAAGTATCGGGTCACCGATGTCTCGATTTGTCGGGCAGGCTATATGTGTTACTATGAGGTCGGCTAGAACACCAATGCTACGTTTATTTGCCTCTGATGTCAGGCAACGCAAATCTTCTTCCGTCCCCAGCGAATTGCCGATCACTGTAAAGTCCAGTGGTTGATAAAGCTCCCACCAGCTCTTTTGAACTGAGGCATGCTTTTGAGGGGGGGACACTAATACATGGGTATATCCAGAATCAGCAAGGTAATCGAGCTGATCTACTATTGACGCATATGGCATGTTGAACATCTGGACAATGTATCGTTTTTTTTGCTCTCTTTTTTTCCAGGTTTTTCCTGAAGCAGGAATCTCTATTTTCGGTCTAGTAGCGCCATGAATCTCCCTTATGACTTCTGTCATGACGAGGCGAGAGGAGCCAAAAAACTCCCCATATGATACCCTTTTCGGTTCGTAATCGAGTATCGAAGTTCCTATTTGGATTTTGGACATAACTCACATCCTTTTCTTGGTATTTGGGTTTGGTTTCTTGTTACGTACAGCAAGTTAAGCTGGCTCCACTATTTCAGGATCTGTCTGGCAGTCAAATGTCTTGTCATACTGCTCTTCACCAAGAATTGCAAAGTAATAACCCGTTCCTTCAATAATATTTGCGCTGTGAGACACACCTGCAGGTATGAGAATACTTGTCGGCTCCGTAATAAGGTATTCATGATCTTCAAGTGTAACTCTAATCGTAAATGGCTCATCGGAAAGGATTATATTTAGCTCATTAGTATTGTGTATATGGGGCTTACAATAGTCCCTCTCCGCAGTATCAACCTCACTGAATTTATGGAGTGCAATATGGTGTCCAAATTCTTCGTGTAATCCCTTTCCTGCGAGCAAATATCGATTAAAAGGTCCATTGTTATGGAAGGGTGTGTTGTTGAACGGAGAATTTAATAATGGTTGAATTAGCTTATTCGACATTTTCTGTCCCTTTTCTAATCGACTGATAATAAGATGAAAACTTACTAGCTGTGTTTAACCATGAGTTATCCTTCCGCATGGCACGGGAAATCAATTCATACACTTCTGTTTTATTTGTTGTATACCAATCAAGAACTGAATTGACTTGTTTCAGTGCCTGTTTGATGTCAGAAAAGTCAATAAGGAAACCATCGCTCTTATCTGGATTGCTAAGGTGTGAAACAATAGTATCTACCAATCCGCCAACGGGTGCGCAGAGACTAATAGTGCCAAAAGCTTGAGCAATTTGTTGGTTTAATCCGCATGGCTCGGTGTAAGAAGGCATGATGGTGAAGTCTGAACCTGCATATATTAAGAATGCAATTTCCATGTCGAAAGCGGATAGGTAACGAACCTGATGAGGGTGATTGCATTCTAAGGTTCTAAATGCCTCAACAAACGTTGGTTCAACTTGACCCATTAAGGTAACTATGACGTATTCTCTCTTTAGTAGCTCAGTTAATACTGTAACTAGTTCGGCGACTCCCTTTTGCTCTACAAATCTAGAAGAAATACCGATGAGTATTGGATTTCTGACATGGGGGATTTTCATTTTTCTCATCAATTCAGACTTTGATGCCGATTTACCTTCAACAAAAGATCTATCATCATAAGGTGTTGGTAAGTAGGTTGTGTTCTCTGGTGTCCAGAATTCACAATCGACCCCCGATGTGATACCAATGAATGGTTTTGAACTCAGTAGCTCTTTCATTGACCCTTTGGCTGATTCTTTAAGTTCCAAGCAATAGTTTTCACTGCAGGTAACAATGTAGTCAGAAACATAAAGCCCAAGTGAGAGTAGGTCAAAAGTTAAATGTGTAAAAATGCCTTCGAGCTCTACACTGTGTTTTATAGGTAATTGATAACTCTCGACTAGGCCACGATGTTCGAAGCTATGAATGTTGTATACTATTGATGTCTTAAGTTTCTTCTTTTTGTTGTACTTTTTAAGTAGGTATGCCGCATAGGACGTCTGCCATTCATTAACGTGAATGATGTCAAACTCAAGACTGCTCCTAGAGATCCATTGGGCTATCGCTTCACCAAAAAAGAAGCTTCTTTCCGCCACATCGTCCCACTCTACATATTTTTCGTCTCGATAAACCCCTCCTTTTCTGTTGTAAAGAAAGTCGTTGCGAATGTATATAATCTGGTTTTCGGAAGGGTTCCTTACTTCACGATAGACAATACAATCTAGCGTTCCCCAATGGTCAGTTGTGACAGAAAAGGAATCGAGAGTCTCCAAAGGAATACTAGCGACATTCAATTTCGAATAATAGGGTAATACAATCGTATGATGTTCATTGAAGTCGGAATTGAGGTGTTTTGTTAGCATCCTGGATGTTATACCAAGCCCCCCTTCAACGAAATAGGGAGCTAATTCCTGAGTCAGATATAAAGTTGAAATAATCGTTCCAATTTAGTTAGTAAAGAGACCAAAAATGTGAATTGATGGGTTATAGGGTAGTTCGACCCCTTCTAAAGATATATCGTCTTGAATATCTATTATGACTAGCCTTAGAGAGCAAACAGGACCTTTGTGCCATACGCCATTGATAACGATCCCTTCAAACTGCAAAAACTCTTCCTCATGCACCATTTTCTCTTTTGACATAAAGTCACTAAATGCAAACCGTTTACTTACTGCACAATTTCCTGACTGAAGACTTAACTCGCCAGTAAAGTTTCCGCCTTCTGATAACCCAACCACATACAGATATTTAGATAGATTGACTTTTTCCACCTTCAGTAGTTGTCCCAAGCATGAAATATTGTCTAATGAGTGTGGTTGTACTTCCTCTACAAAAGGTAATCCGTATTCACTATGACTTGCTATCAACTTGGATGAGTTGATGCTATTACCGTACCCATCTAAATCTGCAGTAATTTTCGAATCTTCGTTGTAAAAACCTTTGTTATTAAAGTGATCTGAAATTGGGATATTACGCATGAGTCTGCACCAAATTCTTGATGGCTGAGATGGAATGATGAATTTGGGAAAGTATCGAGGGGATCCTATCGACTAACACCTGGGAAGATCCAATCCGAACTTTTATTAAGTTGTTGCGCAAGATAAGCCAATCTTGGGATAACGTTTCAAGTAAAGGAACAATATTGTTATAGAGGTCCTGGTTTACAATTGATTGCTTGACTTTGTTTGTATGCCATCTTAGAACATGGGATACGGTCCAAATTCCCTGTATCAACTTATCAGAGTCGGAAAACGCTTCGGTTTTGCTTTCTATTTCCTTCGTGAGAATCGAAATGATTTTGGTCAAATTGCCTTCGATATGATTGAGAAGCTCGTGATGTGACAGGTATTTTTCAGAACTCCAGAGTTGTTCCAGTTCCAGGACCGAATATGAATCCCTGAGATTATAATGGTGGTTCTTACTTATGGAAAACCAACGATAGCTAGTATCTTTACATAGAGCCGACTCGTTAAAAGTACTAACCTGTACTGATCCGTTAAAGTCAATTACGTCACTGGAGTCAACTATATGTACACTCTCATCAGTGTGGTTGTAGCCCGTAATGATGCATAGATGATATCCATGGTTCTTTTGATAGTCGGCCCAGCAAAATGGCAAATAGAAGGGGTCAAGTAATGCTACGACATAACTATTCGAGTGAGTAGCTTCGCTCAGCATTTTGCTAATTCCGTCGGAAAAATTGTATTCCGTTATAGCTATTCCTGAGAGTCTTAAGTTTGAAATGATCGTGCTCAAAAGATCATCAAAGACTAGTTTTTCTCCTTGGAAGCTTGCCAGAGTCGTCGGCGGAATCCCTAGAGCTTTTTCAGGTGAGGTAATTTCCATGTCATTTAATGACGTTGCCAGGTTTGCGTGAATGCAACTGGGATCCCTTATAACATTTTTCATTTAGCTTTACCCATAAATAATTAAATAGTCAGTGGCTAAATGCTGACCAATTACTAGCAAGCACGATAATTACCCTGTGGAATATTCGGTAGAAATGGGTAATCACTTGATAGTGTTTACACGGCCTAAATAATAG
>Ga0307492_10000453_pt1 | contig 17499 bp, 13 predicted proteins | sample SI3LmetaG_FD_202365 | JGI IMG/M metagenome (GOLD analysis project Ga0307492, IMG submission 202365) | Sea-ice brine microbial communities from Beaufort Sea near Barrow, Alaska, United States - SI3L | ecosystem: Environmental > Aquatic > Marine > Coastal | place: USA: Alaska | collected 2017-05-06 | reverse complement strand
CCTGCTTCTACGGCGGCCAAGCTGTTGGCCGTCGCCATGCCAAGGTCGTTGTGGCAATGCGTGGCGAAGACAATGTTGTCAGCGCCCGGCACATGCTCAAGCAAGTCGCGGATCAGTTGGGCGCTTTCACGTGGTGCCGTGTAGCCAACTGTGTCGGGGATATTGATTGTTGTGGCACCCGCTTTGATTGCGATTTCGACGGTCCGGCACAGGTAATCAAATTCGGTGCGTGTGGCATCCATCGGGGACCATTGTACGTTGTCGCATAGATTACGAGCATGAGTGACGGTCTGTTCGATCCGTTCCGCCATTTCGTCCATTGTGAGGTTTGGGATTGCACGGTGTAGGGGCGAGGTGCCGATGAAGGTGTGGATGCGTGGTTGTTTCGCGTGCTTTACAGCCTCCCAACACCGATCGATATCGCCAATTTGGGCGCGGGCCAGTCCACAGATCACGGAATTGACGCTGTTTTTGGCAATAGCTGCGACGGCGTTGAAATCACCCTCGGAGGCGATGGGAAATCCAGCTTCGATAATATCGACGCCCATTTCGTCCAGCAGTCCAGCGATTTCCAGCTTTTCAGCGTGGGTCATGGTTGCGCCGGGGGATTGTTCGCCGTCGCGCAATGTGGTGTCGAAAATTACGACTTTGTCTTGTGAATTTGTCATGTGATGTCTCTTTTCCTGTCCTGATTATTGGCACGCATCCAGCCCTTGCCGGGTATCCTCTGAGCGGACGTGCCGTTGGACACGCTCAGAGGCTGGGAAGGAGGAGTAGTTCGCACAAAAGCGCAGCGCCAAAAGGGCGCGCGATCAGGGTATGTGCGTTACGTGTCATAAGCGCAGTTATACCGATGGATTGATAAATGAAAAGGTGGTTTTTGCAGTCTCCTTAGAGCCGCGATGCTGCCTTGTGCCTCCGGAGGGGATATTTTGGGAGCAACGAAGAGTTGAAGGTTGCCGCAAGCGGCCTATCATATTGGTATGAAAAACATTTTGATTATAGGCGCGTCGGGTGGCATTGGTGCCGCGCTGTACCGTCACCATAAAACGCGCGGCGATGATGTGGTGGGCCTGTCCCGTTCTGTTGATGGGTTGGACATTGTGAACGCCCAAAGTGTTGCGCATCATTTGGGTCAATTGGGCTGTAGTTTTGACCGCGTGATTGTGGCGACAGGTGCCTTGTCTGTGAATGGGACGGAGCCTGAGAAAACGATAAAGGCTGTGGATGCCCGCGTTATGGCGGATCAATTCGCAGTCAATGCGATTGGCCCTGCTTTGATCTTGGCCCACGCCCATCACCTTTTGCCAAAGGATCGCGGATCGGTATTCGCAGTATTGTCTGCCAAGGTTGGATCAATTGGTGACAATCGTTTGGGCGGCTGGATCAGTTACCGCGCGGCCAAAGCGGCGGTGAACCAAATTGTGCATACATCGGCTATTGAGCTGTCCCGCAGTCATCCGAAATCAAGCGTGGTGACTTTGCACCCTGGAACGGTTCAAACCCCGTTTACGTCAAAATATGTTGCCCGTCATGCCTGTGTCCCAGCGGATCAGGCTGCGGCCCGTTTGGTCAGTGTTATGGATGATTTGACGCCTGACAAAAGCGGTGGATTTTATGATTATTCTGGTGCGCTGCTGCCTTGGTAAGGTTTGGGTTGGATTAAGCGTTAGCCGCCTTCTTTCAGCGCCCCGTTTTCCCACGTGCCACTGGCTTCTTCGCCCGTTGCGTAAAGCATCTTTCCGTTGCCTTGGCGTTTGCCTTTTTGGAAGGTGCCTTCGTAGATGTCACCATTGTCGTAAGTTGCTGTGCCAGTTCCATTTATCTCGCCAGTTTTCCATTGACCGTCGTAAATAAAGCCATTGGCCATTGTTATTTGGCCCACGCCGTCACGCTGCCCGTTTGTGAAGTTTCCAACATACACCGTGCCATCAGGGTAGGTTGCGCTGCCCGCGCCACTACGCTGTCCGTTTGCCCATGCGCCTTCATAGCGGTAACCGTCCGCGTAGGTCATCGTGCCTTGGCCGTGGTTGCGCGCGTTTTTGAACCCGCCTTCATAGACGACGCCGTTGACGTAAGTGGCTTTGCCGTTGCCTTCAATTACGCCTGCGATCCAACCACCTTCATAGACAGACCCGTCTTTATAGGTGATTTTACCAGTGCCATCGGCAAGGTCGTCGCGAAAGCTGCCTTCATAGACAGAACCGTCTGGGTAGGTAACGCGTCCTTGTCCTTCGATTTGGCCCGCACTCCATGCGCCGACATAAGTATAACCGTCGTTTCCAGTGAATGTGCCCATGCCATGCCGACGATCGTCGGCAAATTCGCCCTCATAAATGTCGCTATTGGCATAGGTTACGCTGCCTGTTCCTTGACGGCGCCCCGATACGAGTTGTCCGTCATAGATGTCGCCATTGGGTTGGGTCAGGGTTCCAGTGCCGTCGATTTGGCCATCTTTCCAAAGGCCCACATAGATAAGCCCGTCAGGCATGGTCAATTTGCCAGATCCTGCGCGCTTGCCGTTTGCTATGTCGCCGTCATAAACCGCGCCATCTGGATAGGTGATTGTGCCGATCCCATTTTTGACGCCGTCGATCCAGTCGCCTTTGTATTCGTAGCCACCAGGGCTTTGCATGACGCCTCTGCCGTGGTGTTTGGCATTGCGAAATTGACCTTCGTAGCGCACACCATTTGCGTACAGCGCCACGCCTTGGCCTAGGATCGCACCCGCGATCCAGTCGCCTTCATAGGTGCCTCCATCTGCAAAGGTGATTTTGCCAAACTCGTCAGGTTTCCCCTTTGAGAAATTGCCCTGATAGATTGATCCATTGGGAAAGCGTGCGACACCTTCGCCTTTGATCTCGCCGTCTTCCCACGCGCCTGTGTACTCATAGCCATTGGGCAGGCGGTAAGTGCCTTCCCCGTGTTGCAAGCCACCACGGAAACTGCCTTCATAGATTCCACCGTCGTCATATTGTTTGGTCTGAACTTGATCGTCTTGTGCAAAAGCACCCATTGGTGCGGCGGCAAGGCATAGGGCGAGAAGAAGACGTTTCATAGCTGACCTGTCATAAATTCATGGCCTGTACGCAGTTGTACAAGCAATCACAGCCTAGAAGATGGTGGGCCACCTCGCAATGAGTTTCGCAAACAGGCGATATTACTGGCGTGCAATCGTGTTGTCGGGGCTTTTCTGGAGGATGATGAACGCATATAGGTGCTGGTGAAATATGACCGGAGCACCCCCATGGCTGATACGTTTCGCATTACTTTGTGCCAATTAAACCCTACCGTTGGTGACCTTGCTGGCAATGCTGCCCTTGCCCGCGATGCCTGGGCACAGGGGCGTGATGCGGGCGCTGATATGGTCGCCCTGCCAGAGATGTTTATCACGGGCTACAATGCCCAAGATTTGGTTGTGAAACCTGTGTTCCACAAGGCTGCAATGGCAGCGGTTGAGGCATTGGCCGTGGATTGTGCGGATGGACCTGCTTTGGCTATCGGTGGGCCGTGGTTTGAGGACGGCAAGTTGTATAACGCCTATCTGATTTGTAAGGGCGGCAAGGTCGCATCCAAAGCGTTGAAGCATCACCTGCCCAATGAAACCGTGTTTGACGAGGTGCGTATCTTTGATGCGGGGCCTTTGGGTGGCCCCTATAGCGTTGGCAATACCCGTATTGGCAGCCCGATTTGCGAAGATGCGTGGCACGAGGATGTCGCTGAAACCTTGGCCGAAACGGGGGCGGAATTTCTGCTGGTCCCGAATGGATCGCCTTACTACCGTGGCAAGTTCGAGACACGTTTGAACCACATGGTTTCGCGCGTTGTCGAAACCGGTTTGCCGCTAATTTATTTGAACATGGTGGGCGGTCAGGATGATCAGGTGTTTGATGGTGCCTCCTTTGCGTTGAACCCTGGTGGGTCTTTGGCGCTGCAGATGCCAATGTTTGATACGGCGATCACACATGTTGATCTGGAACGCGGTGCTGATGGCTGGCGTGTTAAGGACGGCGAAAAAGTAGCGCAACCTGATGCATGGGAACAAGATTACCGCGTGATGGTTCAGTCCTTGCGGGATTACATGGGCAAGACGGGCTTCAAGAAGGTCCTGTTGGGCATGTCCGGTGGCATCGATTCTGCGATTGTTGCGACGATTGCTGCAGATGCTTTGGGCGCGGAAAACGTGCGCTGTGTGATGCTGCCATCTGAATACACCAGCGAGGCAAGTCTTGAAGACGCAAAGGCATGTGCCAAGGCGCTGGGCTGTCGCTATGATTTTGTGCCGATAGCGCAGGGTCGTGCGGCGATTACCGATACGTTGGCCCCGTTGTTCGAAGGGCATGAAGAGGGGCTGACGGAAGAAAACATCCAATCCCGCCTGCGTGGCCTTTTGCTGATGGCGATGAGTAACAAATTTGGCGAGATGGTGCTGACCACAGGTAATAAATCCGAGGTCGCAGTCGGATATGCCACGATCTACGGCGACATGGCGGGGGGATATAACCCGATCAAAGACCTGTATAAAATGCGGGTGTTCGAGACGTGTCGCTGGCGCAATGCCAATCACCGCGACTGGATGATGGGGCCTGCGGGCGAAGTGATCCCTGATCGCATCATCACCAAACCGCCAAGCGCAGAATTGCGCGATGATCAAAAAGACAGTGACAGCCTGCCGGATTATCCGGTGTTGGATGCCATTTTGGAAATGTTGGTGGATGACGATGCGTCTGTTGCGGATTGTGTGGCCGCTGGATTTGACCGCGATGTGGTGAAGAAGGTCGAGCACCTGATCTATATTTCTGAATACAAACGCTTCCAATCCGCACCCGGCGCACGCCTGACTAAGGGCGCGTTTTGGCTGGATCGTCGTTATCCAATCGTGAACCGTTGGCGTGATCCAAGTTGAAGGGGGCGATGGATTGGGCGATTTTGCTTGAGTAAGCTGCTAGGTGAAAATTCCGGATGTCCGCTTCGAGCCCTTTCTGTTGATTGGTTGGGGTGCCCAAAATTTTGCCCGTGTAGCAATATGCCAGCCAAGGTCGAACCCTTGGGGAAACGTGAGTTGCAGTTCATTCCCACACGCCATTGTTTGATGTAGGGATTACTTGCAACCAATGCCTTGCTTCGGATGGGGCGACTTACTTGGAGAACAAGATGCTAGGTCTCAGCCTCGCCGCCGCTCAATTTATTTTCCACATAGCGGTTTAAAACCTCCGACTTCAGTCGGAAAATAATTCAATCTTATGCCGGAGGCATTCCTGAAACACTGAACCCTTCGACTTTAGTCGGAGGAGGTTCAGTGCCTATGTAACTCTTACAGTAACGGGCTTGATTGTGGCTTTCACATCGTTGCGTTTTACCTATCGGCAAAACTTTGGATGGCCTCCGATATTTATGGTGGTTGCTCATGGCTTGAAAAGCGGGGGCAAGGAAAAAAGCAGCAGAGCGACCTTTAGTTTGGAGTTCTGGAATCGTTGCACATATCCATTGGTTGTGCGGCACTGTCGAGTGAATTTGGGGACACTCAACATTGATCCATTTGCCATAATCCAAGTGGACGAAGATGGGTGGTCATTCGACACGCAAAGTCGAGGACACATGACCAAATCATTCGTGGTCAAGCCCGGAGAGCACCTTTGCATAAGTTGCTGTCCAACACTTAAAGAACAATCTCTAGATGCCATAAAATCAAACGTCGAATTTCAAATTCTCTACTACGATCCTCGTCGGCATAAAGTTGATACTATGAAAGTGAAACACCTTTATTCCCTTGGCAGGTAGCAACTGGAAGTGGCGGATGGGACTTCTCGGGCCAGAGAGTGATTTTGCCGCTGGCGCAAACGTATCGTATGCAACAGCAGCGAACGTCTGTTCTGTCCGCACAGCGGACTTCCCGTCGAACTTGGACGGTCGAGGTAATAGCGTGTAATGTAGGCCACAAGTCATACGCATCAACTGGACAATTCGCACCCCCTATGACACTCAACCCCGCATAGGAGATCACACCCATGACCACCACACGTTTCGCCCCATCGCCGACTGGTTACATCCACGTTGGCAACCTGCGCACTGCGCTGATGAATTACCTGATTGCCCGCAAGGCTGGCGGGACGTTTATTCTGCGCATTGATGACACTGACCCTGTGCGCTCGGAGGAGAAATATGTGGATGCGATTAAGCAAGACCTCGAATGGTTAGGCTTGCATTGGGATAAGGTTGAACGCCAGTCCGAACGCGTTGATGCATATGCGGCTGCAGCGGATAAACTGCGCAGTATTGATCGGTTTTATGAAGCATTCGAGACGCCGACTGAACTGGATCTAAAGCGCAAAAAACAACTGAACATGGGCAAGCCTCCGGTCTATGATCGTGCTGCCTTGGCCTTAAGTGCGGATGAACGCGATGCGATGCGCGCTGAGCGTGGCGACGGAGTTTGGCGTTTCAAGTTGGATCAAGAACGCATCAATTGGAACGACGGCATTCTTGGTGATATCTCGATTGATGCGGCGTCTGTTAGTGATCCCGTTTTGATCCGTGGTGATGGTCAGGTGCTTTACACAATCGCATCTGTTGTTGATGACACGGATATGGGCGTGACAAATGTTGTGCGTGGGTCTGATCACGTCACCAACACGGCCACCCAAATTCAGATTATGAAAGCACTGGGCATGACGCCGCCTGCGTTTGCCCACCACTCGTTGCTAACGGGTCCACAGGGCGAGGCATTGTCGAAACGTCTGGGCACTTTGGCGCTACGTGATTTGCGCGAACAAGGCATTCAGCCGATGGCCTTGCTGTCGATGATGGCGCGTCTTGGATCGTCTGATCCGATGGAGCTGCGCAGTGAAATGTCAGAACTGATCGACGGCTTTGAAGTTTCCCACTTTGGAAACGCCCCCACTAAATTTGATGTGGCTGACCTGTTCCCTTTGACGGCAAACGTGTTGCAAGCAAAGCCGTTGGCCGATGTTGCGGACCAGATTGCGGACCTTGGTGTTCCTGCCGATCTGGCCGAAGCATTTTGGACTGTTACACGTGACAACATCCCAACCTTGAATGATCTGGGCGGCTGGTGGAAATTGTTCAGCGAAGGTGCTGATCCTGTCATCGATGACGAGGACGCGGAATTTGTTGCGATAGCTATGACGATGCTGCCTGATGGGCCATTTGATGGCACGACATGGAAGACATGGACAGGTGCTGTGAAAGAGGCGACGGGTCGCAAGGGCAAAGGTCTGTTTATGCCACTGCGTCTTGCATTGACGGGACAAGCCCATGGGCCGGATATGGCTTCGACGATGCCGCTTTTGCAGGTAATCAAGGCCCGCGCTTAAGCGTGATTTGAATTAGATAATCTGGGCCGCGATGCGGGCCAGATTCTGATCTACCAGCGCTGTTTCTGCGCGGCTTAGAATTTGGCTGCGCGGATAATGTGGGGCTTCACGATCATTCAAGATTGGGGTGTCCCAGCCATCGGTTGTGTCGAAAAATGCGGCAACACCGTCTTTGCCAAATTGCTGATGGTACCCCTGCACAACCACGTCCAAATAGCTGAGTAATATTGTTTGGATGCCGCCGTTGCGCCAGTCGCTTTTTGGCACAGCATAATGTGCAATGTCGATTGTCACGTCGCCTTCATGGCTGACTTTGCCTTCAGAAAGAACGCGTTGGTATCCTGTTTCGCGCTGGTCCAGCGCAGTCCAATCTGCATTTGGAACAGCGGCAATCAGCCCTTGAATTTTGGCAGATGGGTCTGCGGGAACCGCCGACAATAACACCATGTCATATTGATCTGAGCGCACCCATGCGCGTCGCCATCCTGTTAGCGTCGCTTTTTGCGCGTTTGGGTAGGTGTGCGTTGCTGTGTTAACAAGGCTGCCATAGCCAAAGAAGTGCGGGTCGCTCATGTATCAGTCCTATTCTCGGGCTCGTAAAATTTGGGCAGGACGTGTGGCCAATGGCCCCCACGCAAACATCAATCCCGCAATTAGGGTAGCAATAACACCGCCCGCGATAATCGCCAATGCCGAGGGCCAAATCACCGAATATTCGATATCCATCACATAGGTGCTGACCGCCCAGCCACCAGTGATGCCTGCCAGCAATGCGACCAAACCTGCGGCCAATCCTAGCAGGATTGAACGCAAGGCAAAACTGTACAAGATGCGCCCGCGTGTCGCCCCAAGTGTTTTTAGAACTGCCGCTTCATAAGTGCGGGCGTTGGTGCCTGCGGCGGCTGCCCCGATGAGTACTAAGAAACCCGTGAGAAGGGTTGCGGCCGCGCCGTATGACGTGGCTGCGGCCAAACCCGACAAGACATCTGCGACCCGCTCGATTGCGTCGCGTACACGGATTGCCGTGATGTTTGGGTATGCTTTGGCAAGGTCGCGCAGAATGGCGGCTTCGGCCTTTGGTTCTGCATAGACGGTTGAGATGAAGGAGTGTGGTGCGCCTTGCAACGCGCTGGGGTTCATCGTGAGAATAAAGCCGATGCCTGCGGTGGAAAAATCCACCTCGCGGAAGGAGCTGATCGTGCCAGTGATATCACGTCCAAGGATGTTGATCGCCAGCGTGTCGCCCAAAGACAGGCCCATCTCAGCAGCTTCTTCTGCAGCGAAGCTGATTAAAGGCGGGCCACTGTAGTCTTTAGGCCACCATTCGCCATCCGTGACACGCGTGCGCTTACTGGGTTTCTCGGAATAGGTAACGCCGCGATCCCCCTCCAAAACCCAATGATCGCCTGCAACTTCGCGCGCAGGCATGCCGTTGATTTGTGTGATGACGCCGCGCAGCATGGGGGCGCTGTCGATACGGCGCACATCGGGATCATCCTTAAGCCGTTTAGTGTAACCTTCCATCTGGTCACGCTGTATGTCGACAAAGAAATAGGACGGGGCCACATCAGGTAGATTACCTGTGATGGCGTTGCGCAGGTTGCCGTCGATTTGACCAACGCTGGCCAAGACGGACAAGCCAAGGCCCAGCGATAGGATGACCGAAGCGGCACCTTCTTGGGAACCCGAGATTGAAGTGAGTGCCCAACGCCACGCGGGGCGTCCTTTGGTTATTTTGCCGCCACGTTTCGCGAACCATTTGATAACGGAGGCTGACACCACAAGCATAAGCAATGCAATTGCGATTCCACCTGACGTCCAAAGCGTAAGCCGCCAAGTGCCTGAGAAATACGCAGCCAGACCAATTAGCACACAAAGTGCGATGGCGATTGCGAATAGGTAGCGGGGGGCTGGCAGAAGTTTACTGGTGCCTAAAGCGTCGCGGAATAGGGTTGCGGCGCGAACGTCTTCGGCTCGTGCTAAGGGCCAAAGGGTGAAGATGAACGCGGTAAGGAGGCCGTAGATTGCGGCCTCGTATAAAGGCGCGGGATAGATGCCAAAATTGGCTGGGATGGGCAGACGTGCTTCGATCAAGGGCGCGAGCATCAGCGGCGCGAATGCGCCCAAGATCAGGCCGATAGAAATGCCGACCAGGGACAAAACCCCAATCTGGATAAAGTAGGTTTGAAAGATCGTGCTACGGTCAGCCCCAAGTGTACGCAGGGTGGCGATGACATTGGTCTTTTCAGACAGATACGCCCGCACTGCTGCGGCCACACCCACACCGCCAACGGCCAAGCCAGATAAACCAACCAAAACCAAGAACGCGCCAAGGCGGTTTACAAATTCAGCGACCCCCGGTGCGCCATTTCGGGCATCGGTCCAGCGCATACCACTGTTTAGAAACGCGGTTCGGGCATCTTTCTCCAGTCCAACCAAATCGGGATCGGCAGGCAGATCAAGGCGGTATTTGGTGTTGAACAAGGTGCCTGCAGCCAGAAGGGACGAGTTCGCCAAATCCGCAGTGCGTACAATTGTACGTGGCCCCAAACCAAAACCACCTGCTGCGCCATCAGGTTCGCGGATTATTTCTGCGGACAGGTGAAACTGTTGAGTTCCAAGGGCGAAGTTGCCGCCAACTGTCAGGCCCAGTCGATCGATCAAGGCGCGTTCCATCACAGCACCGGGCAGACCTGCGTGAAAACCAAGGGCGGCGTCCAGTTCCATCGCGGGGGACAAATCCACTGTGCCAAGCAAGGGGTAGGTATTATCTACAGCTTTGACTTGGGTTAATCCGCGTTCAGTTTTGCCTGCGACCTCAACCACTGCCATTGATCTAAATCCAACGATCTCGGACACGGTTGTGGCGTGTAATTGCATCCAAGCTTTTTCTCCGTCAGTGGCAAAACGGTAGGTGAAATCCAGTTCTGCGTCCCCACCAAGCAGGGCAGCACCTTCGCGCGACAGGCCCGTTTCGATGGCCATTCTAACTGAACCCACAGCCGCAATCGCGGCGACACCGAGTGCAAGGCAGGCGAGGAAAATAGCGAAGCCTTTTAACCCACCACGCAATTCCCGCCGTGCAAAACGGGCGGCAATGACGATGCTCATTCAGCGGCTTTCTGTTGCTGTGCGATAAGGCCATCTTCTAGCCGGATAACGCGATCACAACGCGCGGCCAGTGTGTTCGAATGGGTGACAAGGACCAGCGTAGCTCCATGCCTGTCGCGCAGGCCAAACAGCAGATCCATGATTGCAGTGCCATTTGCACCATCCAGATTGCCGGTTGGTTCGTCGGCAAGCAGGATTTGGGGGCGCGCCACGGATGCCCGCGCCAAAGCGACACGTTGTTGTTCACCGCCAGACATTTGCGATGGGTAATGATCGGCACGTTGGCTTAATCCAACATCGGCCAGTTCCGCGCGCGCCCGTTCAAACGCGTCTTTAACGCCCGCCAATTCCAATGGGGTAGCCACGTTTTCTAGTGCCGTCATTGTTGGGATCAGGTGGAAGGATTGGAATACTACACCCATGTGATCGCGGCGAAAACGGGCCAATGCGTCCTCGTTCATTGCGGATAGATCTTGGCCCAAAGCATGGATGCTGCCGCCAGTGGCTTGTTCCAGTCCGCCCATCAACATGAGCAGTGAGGATTTCCCAGAACCCGAGGGACCGACCAAGCCTACAGTCTCACCAGATTGAATGTCCAAGCTGATACCGTGCAAAATATCGACCCGTCCTGCGTTGCCATCTAACGATAGGGTGGCATTTCTTAGAGAGAGGACTGGTGCTGTCATGCTTTGGCGCCTTTATAGGTGATACAAAACGATATGGAGGTTGGATCGGGATGCGCAAGGCTATCATTGGTATTGTAACAAGTTTGTTGGGCGTTCCTGCATGGGCCGAACCGATAACCATCGCGGCGTTGGGTGATAGTTTGACCCAAGGATACGGCTTGGCAGTTGAAGATGGGTTTGTTGCGCAGTTGCAATCATGGGCGGATACGCAGGGTGTCGAGGTGACGCTGATCAACGCAGGTGTTTCCGGTGATACGACAGCTAGCGGATTGTCACGGGCGGTGTGGACGTTGACGCCTGACGTTGATGCAATGATTGTGGCCCTAGGGGGCAATGACCTACTGAGGGGCATTGATCCGGACGTGAGCCGTGCGAATTTGACGGGTATTTTGGAAGCGGCAAAAACGGCGGATGTCAAAGTTCTGTTGATAGGGATGAAAGCGCCGGGAAATTATGGGCCAGAATATAAAACGCGCTTTGATGCAATTTATCCCGAATTGGCGGCGGAATTTGGAATGCTTTATCTGGATGATTTTTTTACCGGATTTGGGGAAGCGGTGAATGATCCCGCCAGTTTGCGGCCCTTGATGCAATCAGACGGCATCCATCCGAATCCTGATGGGGTAAAACAAATTGTCGCGGGGATTGGCCCGAAGTTAATAGAATTGGTCGGAAAAACTGCCGACTGATACGCATAAAAAAACGGACGCGGTGGCGTCCGTTTTCTGTTTATAATCTGGTGTCAGAACCAGTTCTTAAGCGAGCGCGAGGTTCGCAGCGCTTTCGCGGCCATCACGGCCAGGTTCTATGTCGAACGTTACTTTTTGGTTGTCTGCCAAGCCTGTAAGGCCGGCGCGTTCAACTGCAGAGATGTGTACGAATACATCATTTCCGCCGCCATCAGGCGCGATAAAGCCGAAGCCTTTAGTTGAATTGAACCATTTGACGGTGCCATTAGCCATCGTCTGTACTCCTGTAAATAACTGCCCACAGTATGTGGCAGGTCGGCAAAGTCATAGCAGATCGAAGGACTGAGCCGAAAGCAGCAGTAAGGTCGATAGGTGTAACATCGCACTTTCAATATGGGGCGAGAGTGTAATGATTTCAAGACATCAGCGACATCGGGCCCATTTTCGCTGTTTTTAGATGAACTAATGTTTAGCCTCATTTGCATAAATCATAGATGCTTTTTCCAAAAGGGTGGCCAATATTGAATTTTATTTTACCAGTTGATAAAATTTTTATTCCATGTGAACGTGGCTCAAACTAGGCACCATGGCGTGATAAGAAAGGATCGTTATGTCCGAGACATCTTTTACCCCCGGTGTTGTAGCGGGACGGCTTGAGGCCGACAGCTATGACTCCCAATTTTCTGACCTACATCCATTGTTGGATGGGCATGAAGCGTTGGTCGCTTCAGATCGTTGTTATTTTTGCCATGATGCACCTTGCATCACGGCCTGCCCAACCGCCATCGACATTCCATTGTTCATCCGCCAAATAGCTACGGGCACACCCGATGCTGCGGCCAAAACGATCCTAAGTCAAAACATCATGGGCGGCATGTGCGCACGGGTTTGTCCAACCGAGACGTTGTGTGAAGAGGCCTGTGTTCGTGAATTGGCAGAAGGTAAACCGGTTCTGATTGGTCAACTTCAACGGTATGCAACGGATCACTTACAACAACAGGGTATCCACCCGTTTGAGCGTGCCGAGCCAACAGGTAAAACTGTTGCCGTTGTTGGGGCTGGTCCAGCTGGATTATCTTGTGCCCACCGTTTGGCGATGTTGGGCCATGACGTGGTGGTATTGGAACCTAAAGCCAAATCTGGCGGTTTAAACGAGTTCGGGATTGCGGCCTATAAAACGACTGATGGGTATGCGCAGGCCGAGGTCGACTGGCTTTGTCAGATTGGTGGGATTACGATCCAGTATGGGCAAGCATTAGGTGCAGATCTGACACTGTCCGATCTGCAGGGGCAATACGATGCTGTCTTTTTGTCCATTGGTTTGGGCGGTGTGAATGCACTGGGTCTTGCTGGTGAGGACAAGGATGGCGTTTTGGACGCTGTCGAATTCATCTCGGATTTGCGCCAAGCGGATGATGTAGCGCTATTGCCTATTGGCCGCGATGTTGTCGTGATTGGTGGTGGTATGACTGCGGTTGATGCTGCGGTTCAAGCCAAACTGTTGGGCGCTTTGAACGTGACACTGGCCTATCGCCGTGGTCGCGATCGAATGAATGCATCGAAGTTTGAACAGGACCTTGCCGCCTCTAAAGGTGTGCGGATCATGACGCATGTTGTGCCCGTTGGGCTGCATGGGAATGGCGCTGTGCGCGAGATTGAATTTGAGTATGTGAACGACGACATGTCGGGCACGGGTCAGATGGTTAAGCTGCAAGCGGATCAGGTTTTAACAGCGATTGGGCAGGTCTTGCTAGACGAGGGTTTGCCTGCATTGAAGGGTCGCAAGATTGGTGTTGATGACACAGGTCGTACGTCGATCGCAGGTGTTTGGGCGGGTGGCGATTGTGCCACTGGCGGCGATGATCTGACGGTGACTGCTGTGGCCGAGGGCCGCGATGCAGCAATGGATATTCATAAAGCATTGGCGGGATCATCAAATGGCAAATCTTGAAAGTAATTTCTTAGGTATCAAAAGCCCCAACCCGTTTTGGTTGGCTTCTGCTCCACCTACCGACAAAGAATACAACGTCCGTCGCGCGTTCGAAGCGGGATGGGGGGGCGTGGTTTGGAAGACGCTTGGCGAAGAAGGCCCACCTGTTGTCAACGTAAATGGTCCAAGGTACGGCGCGATTTATGGCGCTGACCGTCGGCTTATGGGGTTGAACAACATCGAATTGATCACGGATCGTTCGTTGGAAACCAACCTTGAAGAAATATCACGCGTGAAGAAAGACTACCCTAATCATGCAGTGATCGTGTCGATCATGGTGCCATGTGAGGAAGCCGCGTGGAAAACGATTCTTCCCCGCGTTGAAGCGACTGGCGCGGACGGGATCGAACTAAACTTTGGGTGCCCGCACGGTATGTCTGAACGGGGCATGGGCGCGGCAGTTGGCCAAGTTCCAGAATACATCGAAATGGTGACGCGCTGGTGTAAGCAATATTATTCTAAGCCTGTGATCGTCAAGCTGACGCCAAATATTACGGACGTGCGCCAACCTGCGGCAGCTGCCAAACGTGGTGGGGCTGATGCGGTGTCCTTGATCAACACGATCAACTCAATTGTCAGCGTCAATCTGGACACGATGAGTCCAGAACCTTCCATCGATGGCAAAGGCACACACGGCGGTTATTGTGGTCCTGCGGTCAAACCAATTGCGATGTCGATGGTGTCGGAAATCGCACGATACCCTGAAACCAAAGGCCTGCCGATTTCGGGCATTGGCGGCGTAACGACATGGCGTGATGCGGCTGAGTTTATGTCGCTAGGTTGTGGCAATGTGCAGGTTTGTACTGCGGCGATGACCTATGGCTTTAAGATCGTTCAGGAAATGATCTCTGGGCTGTCTGAGTGGATGGACGAGAAGGGCCATACGAACATAGAAGACTTTGTTGGCCAAGCGATCCCGAATACAACCGACTGGCAGTACTTGAACTTGAATTTCATCGCCAAGGCTGTGATCAATCAAGACGATTGCATCAAATGTGGACGTTGCTATGCGGCCTGCGAAGACACATCACACCAAGCGATTTCAATGTCTGAGGACCGCGTTTTCGAAGTAATTGACGGCGAATGTGTAGCATGTAACCTTTGCGTAAATGTTTGCCCGGTCGAAAATTGCATTACAATGGTTGAGATGCCAAATGGCGAGATCGACCCGCGTACAGGCAAAGTGGTTGAACCAGAATACGCGAACTGGACAACCCATCCGAATAATCCATCGGCCACAGCTGCCGAGTGATTTAACTGACGTCTTCCGTTGCCCGATATTTTAGGGCGATCAACTTTAAGCACCGCCTCAAATTACTGGGGCGGTGTTTTTTATGTGGGGAGCAGAAGGCTTGTGAACAAGTGACGCAGATATGCTTGTGCCTCAGCGTACGTGTCGCCCTTTGATAATACGTTCACTTGGGCTTCGAAATCTGCGTAATGCTGTGTGGTTGACCAAATCGAATACATCAGATGGCGCGGGTCGGTTGGCGCAAGTTTCCCTTGATCCATCCAGTTTTGGATGACGGCACATTTATCGTCCACCAACGGCAGAAGCTCGCTTTTTAAATGCGGTGCCATGCGCGGCGCACCTTGCAAAATTTCGTTGGCAAACAAACGGCTTTCACGGGGCAATTCGCGGGCCATGTCCAGTTTGCGTTGAACATAGTTTAGTATCTCCGTCAGCGGATCACCGTTGCTGTCCATTTCGATCAAGGGATCCAACCACGTCTCCATCAATTGGTTCAAAAGGGTGACGTGGATTTCTTCCTTAGCCGCGAAATAATAAAGGATGTTTGGTTTGCTCAATCCGGCCTCTTTGGCGATCTGATCCAATGTCGCACCGCGAAATCCATGTTGTGAAAACACGTTTAAAGCTGCGTCAAGGATACGTAGACGATTGCGCAATTGAATGCGACTTGGCTTTTTCTCTGGGGTCGTTGTCATAAGGTTGCACACCTTTGCTGCAAAATTAAGCATATGTTGCCGATCTTGGGTGTATTTGGCAAACCAGTTCTTGACACAAAACCCCTCAGTCGCAATCGTGTATTTACCAAATGGTAAAAAACGCGAGCGATTGGGGACACCATGTCAGCACCAGGAGAAAACCTACGGATTAATGCGGATCGGCTGTGGGACACATTGATGGAGATGGCCGAAATCGGGCCGGGCATTGCAGGTGGCAACAATCGTCAGACGCTCACAGATGAAGATGGTGAGGGGCGCGCGCTATTTCAAAAATGGTGCGAAGCTGCTGGATGCACGATGGGTCTGGACCAGATGGGCAACATGTTCGCGCACCGCGCTGGAACTGATCCAGATGCCCTGCCTGTCTATGTTGGTTCGCATCTGGATACCCAGCCGACGGGTGGGAAATATGATGGTGTTCTCGGTGTGTTGGGCGGATTGGAAATTCTGCGGACTTTGAATGATCTGGATGTGAAAACCAAACACCCAATTGTTGTGACTAATTTCACCAATGAAGAAGGCACGCGGTATGCACCTGCGATGCTATCGTCTGGCGTGTTTGCAGGCATCCATACCCAAGATTGGGCTTATGATCGTGTTGATGCAGAGGGCAAGAAATTCGGCGACGAGCTGTCGCGTATTGGTTGGCGTGGTGATGAAGATGTGGGTGCACGCAAGATGCATGCGTTCTTTGAGTTGCACATCGAGCAAGGCCCGATTTTAGAAATTGAAGGCAAAGACATTGGCGTGGTCACCCACGGTCAGGGTCTAAGCTGGACGCAAGTGACTGTGACCGGAAAAGACAGCCACACTGGATCAACACCTATGCCAATGCGCAAAAATGCGGGGCTTGGGATGGCACGTATTTTGGATAAAGTGGACGAGATTGCGTGGTCGCACGCGCCACATGCAGTTGGTGCGGCAGGGCATATCGATGTCTTTCCGAATTCACGTAATGTGATCCCAGGCCAGGTCGTCTTTACAGTCGATTTTCGGTCACCAGATTTGACTGTAATCGAGGACATGGAGGCCCGCCTCCGTGTCGAGGGGCAGAAGATTGCGGATGACATGGGGCTTGGCATCGAATTCGAAAAGGTCGGCGGTTTTGATCCTGTAGCGTTTGATGATGGTTGTGTAAGTGCTGTTCGTGATGCGGCAGAGCGTTTAGGCTATTCCCATATGAATTTGATTTCTGGCGCGGGGCATGATGCGTGCTGGATTAACCGTGTCGCCCCAACGGCGATGGTAATGTGCCCTTGTGTTGATGGCCTTAGCCATAACGAGGCCGAAGAGATTACACGCGAATGGGCAATGGCTGGAGCTGATGTGTTGATGCACGCGGTTGTCGAGACTGCGGAGATCGTTGGGTGATTGTCGGGGCAACATGGGGCTTTGCCCGATACCCCAAAAATATTTATGGCCAAAAGAAATGGGTCACATGACGGAGAGATCACATGACTAAAGTCATCAAAGGCGGCACGATTGTTACTGCAGACCGCACGTTCAAAGCAGACGTTTTGATCGAAGGTGAGATCATCAAGCAGATCGGGCAAGATTTGGTTGGGGATGAGTACATTGATGCCGAGGGTGCTTACGTCATTCCGGGTGGCATCGACCCGCACACCCACCTTGAGATGCCGTTCATGGGCACCACTGCGGCCGAGACGTTTGAGTCTGGTACGTGGGCCGCTGCCGTGGGTGGCACGACTATGATTGTCGAT
>Ga0307492_10000452_pt1 | contig 17508 bp, 17 predicted proteins | sample SI3LmetaG_FD_202365 | JGI IMG/M metagenome (GOLD analysis project Ga0307492, IMG submission 202365) | Sea-ice brine microbial communities from Beaufort Sea near Barrow, Alaska, United States - SI3L | ecosystem: Environmental > Aquatic > Marine > Coastal | place: USA: Alaska | collected 2017-05-06 | reverse complement strand
GTTGTACATTTTATGTAATTGCAACTCAAGTGTTTTGCCAGAAGTTTTGCTTTGTCTTCATCTGCACAAGCAATGGTTAAATATGACAATCGTTCTAATGCCACTTCTTCTGCGTGACAAGGGCCAGAAATGACCCCAATGTCATGAAAGGGAACCCCTAGATGCGTGTTAAAATGATCTCCTACAATGAGGCTTGTTTCAGGTACAATTCCTTTTATTGCAGAAAAAACAATCTTATGATCTAATGAAACTGTTAAAGCCGCTAACTCACTATATATAAAAGCAGAAGGCACTACAAATATGAGAACATCTGCATAGGCCACAAGCTCATTAATGTCACTGCTCAGTTTTAATTGTTTTGGCTTAAACTCAACTGCACTTAGGTAATTTGGGTTGTGCTGTTCTTTTTTAATATGTTCTATAGCGCCTGCATTACGCATATACCAGCCTACTTCCTCCAGGTTTTCACAGAGCATTTTTACTATAGCCGTAGCCCAACTACCACCACCTATTACTGCAAACTTTGGATTTTCTTTCATTTAATTTAGCTTAGTCATTTTTCAAAAGTAAGCGATAACAGTCATTTGTTCGCAATCATTCACAAGTGTTTAATTTTTGCAGCTTATAAAAAGTGCTTTTTTTAAAATATTGACGCTGAATAAAGGAACTAGAACTTTTCAGAAACACTAAAACACTTGCTTCCTTATCATTCGTACATTCAAATATTTAGAGGTATCTAATTGATTGATAGGTTTTTAAAAGTTTGGCATAGTTTGTGGAATTTCCATAGTAGAAATTTTAAATACAGGAATTATGAAAAGGATATCAAAACATCGAAGCGAGTTGAAGAATTTGAATGTAGACATTCAATCTTCTCATTTAATAAAAAATTATCTACGTATTAAAACGATCAAACTATTTTTTGGCTTTGCACTAGTAGCAACCTTATTTAGTTCTTGTTATACAGAGGTAATCGTAGAAGAGAATCACGTAGATCCAATTCCTGCAATCACATTAGCAGAATTGGTAGGATCTTATGAATTGTGGTACGTAGATATAGAACGCACCACAGGTAATGGAAACATCCCATTCTTGCAGAAAGCATTTACGGTTTCATTTAGAAACGGAAAAATATTTGCTAACAATAACCTAGTAGGTTTTGGGAGTCAAGGAAACGGTTTTGGAATAGACGTTGGGTATTATGACACCTATGGTAACACGCTAGAGGTAGATCACGATATAGACGGATTCTATGCTTTTAAAGTGACTCAATTGAATGATTTTGAGATTGAGCTATTTTTTCCACAACAGAACATAAGCTATATACTTGAGGGATATCAAAGAAGCACCTTTGATTATGATACCGTATTCTATAGAAACATCCATTATTTCTTACAGGAATATGATGCTTGGGAAAAAACATTTACCAGTGAGTATGGTAACTTAAATGAATTTGATTACGAAAACTACCTAGCCTTTATACCAGGTGGTGGTGACGGTAACTTTCAAAGTTCGCAAGACCAAAATGGAGTACAACCTTATGATCTTTACTGGGATTACACGGGAATCTACAATGTAGATGATGTGGCAGGAACAGAGCGCTTAAAATATTTAACATTGGATTATGATTATCTAGGCAATGAATATTTTGAACTAAGCGTGGTAAATGATCAGACGATTGAACTTTTTCATAGCGATTCTGGAACCCTGTATGAGTTTACGGGTCGTGGATACATACAATACAAAACGGCAAGTGAAGGAAAGCTTAGAAAAACGAAGAAAGAAATCGCAAAAACGATGAAGAGGATTAGTCAATTCTAATCGAATATTATTCTAAACTTGAAATAGTATATAAAGCCTTTTTTGGTTGGTTAGAAACCGTCTTGACACTTAATTGTGTTGGGGCGGTTTCGCTTTATTTATAGAAATTCATTTCATCTAAGTAGTCCCAAACGTTTTGTGGGAGCATAGGACGTATGTTCTTGCCTTCTTTTATACCTTTTCTAATAAATGTAGATGACAACTCCATAATTGGGGCAGATACTTTAACAATTTTAGCATGACCGTCAAACCGTGTTTCCGTTTTACCTTCTGAAATTCTAGGATATACATACAAGTGATACCGATCTAAAATCACCTCATAGTTTTTCCATTTATGGAAGCTTTTTAAATTGTCTTCTCCCATTATAAGACAGAAATCATCTTCAGGATATTTCTCTTCCAGAACCGCGAGTGTGTTTACCGTGTAGTTAGGCTGCTCTAAATCAAATTCTATTTTGCTTGACTTTATTTTAGGGTAGTCTTCAAGTGCGATATCAACCATGGCAATACGGTGGTGATTATCTAATAAAGTGCTTTTCTTTTTAAGTGGATTATGTGGAGTAACCACCATCCAGATTTCATCAAGATCACTATACTCTGCCATATGGTTAGCAATGGTGAGATGCCCTACGTGAATAGGGTTAAAAGTGCCGAAGTAGAGTCCTATTTTCATTTGTATGATATCGCTTCCGCAATCATATTTTATTATTATTGATCTTCTGTAATGTCGCTCTTAGAAAGTTTAACACCCTCAAAAATAGGTTTTGAAATATGCGTTGATACCAATCGCTCTGCTTCTTCTAAGGCCTGTTCTAGATTGTCATTTAATATGATGTGGTCAAACCTTGGAGCAGTCGCCATCTCAACAGACGCCTTTGCAATGCGCATGTTTATTTTTTCATCGCTTTCTGTCTTACGCTTTTTTAAGCGAATTTTAAGCTCTTCTACACTAGGTGGCTCTACAAAAACAGCCAATGTGCGTTCAGGAAATTTTCTTTTTATGCGCAATCCTCCTACCACATCAATATCAAAAATAACGTTCTTGCCCATTGCCCAGATACGTTCTATTTCACTATTAAGCGTTCCATAAAAATTATCTCGATATACTTCTTCCCATTCTAAGAAGTCGTCATCTTTCATGTGTTGTTTAAAATCATTTAGGCTTAAGAAGTAGTAATCTTTTCCGTGGGTTTCTTCGCCGCGAGGTTCTCTCGATGTGGCAGAAACCGAAAACTCAAGATTCAACTCTGGCTTCCCTAAAAGATGCCTTACAATCGTAGTTTTTCCGCTACCAGACGGTGCAGAAAATACGATGAGTCTTCCTCCTTTTTTTGATTTATCTGACGTCATACTTCTTTTGTTTATTGGACACATTTTCGAGGCATATCACTTTCTTATCGCGTAGTAATAAATTGATTGAGACAGTAAGCTAAAAAGAAATTTCAGATACCACTCAGTTACTCCTTACAAAACATTAAGCGCTTGTTCCTTAATTTTCTCTAGCTCGTCTTTCATCTGCACAACTAGCTGTTGCATAGGCGCAAAGTTAGATTTACTTCCTATTGTATTGATTTCCCGACCTATTTCTTGTGTAATAAACCCAAGCTTTTTACCATTACTATCGTCACTATTAATCGCTTCTCTAAAGTAGTTTAAGTGATTCTGCAGACGCACTTTTTCTTCTGTGATGTCGTATTTCTCTAAATAATATATGAGCTCTTGTTCAAAGCGATTTTCATCCACTTTCTCTTTAAGTTCATTTACTGCTGTGCGTAATCTATCTTTTACATTGTCTATGCGCTGCGAGTCTATATCAAGTACTTCTTCTAGTCTTGCCTCGATAATAGCTACACGAGCTAAAAAGTCTGCTCTAAGCACTGCACCTTCATCACTTCTATAAATGTTAATCTCTTTGAGTGCATCTTTGACCGCCTTTAATATTTCAGCAAACTCATTTTCATCAATTTCTTCTCGGGTTGTTTTTAAAGCATCTGGCATTTTTATGGCCATCTTTAAAAGCTCTGCTTGGTCTGCATCTACTATATTAGAAAGTTGCTTCATATATTGCTTGACCACCACTTTATTAATCTGAGAAGTAGTCTCCTCGCCTGTCATCTCTACATATAGACTAAAATCTACTTTCCCTCGGGTAAGGGAACTGGCCAGCATTTTTCGCATCACTAATTCCTTTTCTCTATAAGAAGAAGGCACTCTTGCGTTGATGTCTAGACTTTTACTGTTGAGCGATTTTATCTCGACCGTAATTTTTTTTGAAGCTAATTGAATTACGTTCTTTCCGTAACCCGTCATTGATTGAATCATGTTGTATTGATACGAGGTCATCCCTCATTAATAGGCTGCAAAGGTACACAAATCCTATGGGTAGATTATTTCAGAAAAAATATTTCTTATTCTACCGCGTCTGTTAAAAACTCAATCACACGTCGTTCACTATAATAGACATTATTCGACTCGTGAAAACCTACGTGACCTCCATGTCGCGGTACTTCTAGATACACATTGTCTAGATTTTTAATTAACCCAAATGGATAACTTTCTGGGCATAAAAAGCTGTCATTCTCTGCGTTTAAAATAAGCACTGGCACTTTAATGTTTTCTAACACATAAATAGAACTGCTTTTTTCATAATAATCAAACGCATCTTTAAACCCATGTGCTTTTGCCGTGTAGAGGTTATCAAAATCTAATAACGAACCTATTTTCTTAAGTTCTTCAGTGTTCATTGCTTCTGGAAAATTAGACATTTTGCGTTTGTACTTTTTTCGCAAATCATTAATAAACGTTTTGCTGTACACAAAATTCTCCCACTTAATAAGCTGCTCAAGAGCCCCTCTTAAATGCAAAGGTGTAGAAATGGCCACGCCACTTTTTACTTGATGCGGCAATGCAGCACATTCACCCAAGTATTTTAAAAGCACGTTTCCGCCTAGACTATATCCTACTATCGATATCTCATCGTAAGAATATCTTGCTATAATATGCTCAATAAATTCGGCAAGATCTTCTGTTCGTCCGCTATTATAAGAAAGATATAGCCGGTTGTCTTCGCCGCTACAGCCACGATGGTTCATCGCGGCCACATCCCAACCCTTCTTGTTAAGAAGCTGCCCCTGCCCTTTTATATAACTGCGTTGCGCATTTCCTTCAAGACCGTGCAAAAGAATGACAACCCTGTGAGATGCTTTTACTTCTGAAATGTGATAACTCCAGTCTACATCTATAAAATCACTATCGGTAAGCTCGAGTCGTTTGCGTGTTTGCCTTAATCTTGGTATCGGTCGCAACTTCGCCGAGTAGATTGTAGAAAAGTGACCACTTTTAAAAAGTCCTTTGGCTTGGTATGTTGAGTTGATGATTGGCACGCGGCAAAAGTAACAAGAAAATTAACTTTAGGAAATTTAAGATCATTAAGATACCAATCGGTATCTTTGTGCATGCGAAACGCTGTTTCTACAAAAGAATTAATCATTAAAGAAAGTGCTGACCTCTTTAATACGCAAGGGTATAAGGCGACGTCAATTAGTGATATTACAAAAGCGACTGGGTTGACAAAAGGGGCTATTTATAGACATTTTGAAAATAAAAGCGACCTAGAGCAGCAAGCCTTGCGCAGCTTAGCCAAGCTAATGTTTACAGAACTAGGAGCACAAATAATGAAGGCGCATACTTTTCAAGATAAAATGGACGCCACATTTGCTTTTTTTGAAAGATATATGGAGACACCACTCTATGAAGGAGGATGTCCATTATTAAATGCAGCAATAGAAGTAGATGACACAAATGTAGTGCTAAGACAACAGACCTTTAATATACTTGCTCAGCTTAAAGCGTCTTTTCAGAAAATTATAGAAAATGGAATCAAGAACAATCAAGTACGCTCTAAAACGGATGCCGCTTTTTATGCCATTATTTTTATCGCTACCCTAGAAGGAGGTATTATGATGAGCAGACTAGAACGTACGCCAGATGCTATCTTAAAAACAGTAGCACATTTAAGAAACGTAGTAAAAGAAATTTCAAACTAAAAAAAATTAAATCATTTGATATCGATTGGTATCCTAAATATTAATAATGAAAAATCTAATTTTAAAATCTGTTGGTGCCTTTATAAATATCACTGCCTCTTTATTCCCTAAATGGAACACGAACAATTCTTTTAAAATACTTAGCAAAGTTCAACGTGCAGGTATTTCCGAAAAAGGAAAAGAATTTCTTGCGAAAGCAACCCAAACTCCATTTGAGTCTGAAGGCCAGTCCTCGGTACTTTACAAATGGGGTAACGGTCCTAAAAATGTGCTTTTTCTTCACGGTTGGATGAGCAACAGCCAGCGCTGGATCCCATATTATGAAAAGCTTGATTTAACACAATGCACGATGTATGCCCTCGATGCTCCCGGACACGGGATGTCTACCACAAATTTGCTCAACTTAGAGATGTATCGTCAGGCAATCGACCTAGCGATTCATAAAATAGGCGCTATCGACACCGTTATTTGTCACTCGTTTAGTAACACTGCACTCACCTATTCTTATCTTGTACATCCTGATGTGGACATTAAGAAGTTTATTGTAATGGGATCCCCTTCTGGAATGGATGCTATATTTATATACTTTAAAGAAATGCTTGGGCTTTCAGATAAGGCGTTGAATATTTTAGATAAAAAAATCAACGAAATATTCGTAATCCCTCATCAAGATATTTTAGTTAAAAACTTATTGAAGCAAGCGCCACAACGTAAACTAGTAATCCACGACAAGGATGATTTAATTACTCCTTTTGCACCCATAAAAGCCGCGATTGCAGAGAGCTCAACAATAGAAACACTCATTACCTTTGGCTTAAAACACGACCTAAAAAGTAATGAAGTGTATGATAATGTGATTTCATTTATTGGTGCATCTCATGAAAATTCTGTATCACAGAGTGCTGATAAGAAATCAATTGCTCACACTGCAATGCACGTTTAAGTTTTTACTTTTGCAAAACCCAAAGTTCAATTTTATCACTTTAAAACGATGATAAAACCTAATTTAAAAAATTAACACCCCTTATGTACCTAAAAGAATTTGAAGTAAGATGGAACGACATCGACGCAAACAGACACTTGGCAAACAGCGCTTATATTAATTATATGAGTCATACTCGTTTGAGCTTTATGCTAGAGAATGGCTTTGGACAAGCAAAAATGGTAGCACATAACATAGGCCCCGTTGTCTTTTATGAGCATATGTTTTATTTTAAAGAGGTTTTTCCTGGAAACCCAATACGAGTAAGTCTACAATTAAGAGGGTTGAGTGAAGATGGAAGGTACTTCTCATTTCAGCATAATTTTTATGACCACAAAGGTCGTAATGTTGCACGCTGTGAGATGATGGGTGGTTGGATAGATTTAACAGAAAGAAGTTTAAGAGGGCTACCAGAAGAGCTTTACAATAATCTCAACAAGTTGGATAGAACAGATGACTTTTACGTGATTACAAAAGAGCATACGAGGAGGCACGGGGAGGTTCCGCAACACCTTGATGCTGTTTTGTAATAGTGACTAGTTTCATTATTATGTAAAGCACGTAACTTTTCTGAAGGACTTAAGAGAATGTCGTACTTAAGACCCATCTGCCACTCGCTTAACTTTCTTTTTTCGCGTGGCGAGATAGACGCCAGTAAAAATGAGTGAAGCGGCAATAACACGGAGCGTCGTCAATTGATCTGATCCTGTAATTATCGCAAAAGCTGCGGCAATCAATGGTTGTAAATACATAAAAACACCTATCACGGCAGGACTCAATTGCTTGAGCGCATAAATATTAAAAAGGTAAGTTAAGACCGTCGTGCCGATGACCACAAACCCTAGTTTCCATATTTCGTCAAACCCAAGAGTAGCCCATTCTACGGCCGCAAATTGTGACCATCCAATGGGGATGTTTATGAGAAATGCAATGAGGAATAAAAATTTCATCAAGGTTATCGAGCTGTATTTTTCGACTAACTTTTTTACAAATATTAAATAAAGTGCATAGGACGTTGCGTTCACTATAAACAATAAATTTCCTAACGGTATGTTAGGCGCATTTGCTTGGGTCTTCACTCCAAATAATATGAGCAACAACGCTCCTCCAAGGCCTAGTGTGATGCCTATTCCTTTTAATAATGTAATGCGTTCACTTAGGATTAATGCAGACAAAATGAGGAGCAACACTGGAGAGAGTGTAATAACAACACTACTGTTTATAGGCGTAGATAGCTCTAGTCCCTTAAAAAACATATTCATGTTAATTACCATCCCAAAAATGGCACAAAGCACGAGGCGTCCCCAATCTTCACGCGCTATTTTCTCCCGCTGATAAAACAAACTAATAATCCAGAAAACAATCGCAGCACCCGAGACCCGGAGTAAAATAAAACCGTAAGGTTGTATGACATCTGGCATTAAGCCCTTAGCAATGGTATGGTTTACACCATAGATAAAACTAGCAGAAAAGGCGGCGATGATGGCTAGGATTCTTGGGTTCACGAGTTGGGTTTTTATTTTCTAGTTTATGGTTTGTTGCTCGTTCAATTTGCTTGAATACTTGCCTTAGCAGCCGCTACAACTTTTTTACTGTTGCCAATAAATATTTCATCCTTATTTATAAATACGGGGCGTTTTAAAAAAGTATAATGCTCGAGGATAAATCTTTTATAATCTTCTTCTGTGAGTTGTTCGTTCTTTAAATCGCGTTCTTTATAAAGCTTTGCTCGTTTACTAAAAAGCGCTTCATAACTTCCAGAGAGCTCGTGCATGTGCTCTATTTGCTTGACAGTGATTTCCTGGTCTTTAATTTCCTGTAGTTCAAAGCTTGCTGGCAAATCAATCTCTTTCAGTATTCTTGTACAGGTGTCACACGTTTTAAGATAGTATACTTTTTGCATGGAAGGTGGTTCTAATTTTCGAAAATTTTATACGGCATAAAGGTACGCTTGTTTCTTGCTATTTTTTTAAAGAGTACTTTAAAAATGGAGCAACGTCCTCAATAGACAACTCAATGTCTATAGCACCATCTGCATAGCTGGCAATCTCATATTGATTATAATGAATAACCATCTTACCTTTCTCAAAACCTATATTTTCTGACAAATTAAAGGAGTCGCTCTCAAACCAAAAAATAGTGGCATTTAGATTCTCTGTTTCATTTAGCTTGTAGTCTTTCCTTAATTGTTGTTCTGCTAGTTTAACGAGTCCTTTTTTATCTTGTATGAGTTGGTCATTCGTGATAATCTCGCCGGTTTCTATGTCAAAATTGATGTAGGTCAAGCTACCGTTTCCATGAGCGCCACCTGCATACGTGTATTGGTTTAAAGCAACCGTAGCTAATTCTTGACTTCGGAAGGTTTCAGCAACCGTAATATCTGCTTCATACTCATTAATGTCTGGAAACTCGCTGGTATCTCTCCAATAGTCCTTAATAAATTGTGCCATCGCTTCTTGAGAAGTGGTCGCCGTAGGTTGAGATTCTGGATCTCCTAGGTATAATGATGCGATCACAAACTGACGTATCTCTTCATTAATAGAAGTGATCACTTCTGGCTCCCCGTTATATGTAATATACGCAACGGTCACTTGAGGACACGGCTTGTCCTTGCACGCTGCTATCACATTTTGGTCAAGTGTTTGTTCTTCTATAAGTAAAGGAGCATCACTGCAACTCGCCAACACTGTTAAAACTATAATAAAGGGGAGTATCTTGTTGATCATCGCGCAAAATTACGACAGTTTTTTTAATAAATGAACGGTTTGACCCAGAGCCTGTCAAGAGGTTTTTCAGGAAGCGCCCGCTTCATTCAACTCGAGAAACACGGCCTTAATAATTTATTTAAGATTTATCTTGATTCATTATATCTTTGAATATTACTTTACGTAATTTTTTGGTCGTGATTCTTGGCTCCTTTCGTTTTGACTCAACGCACAAAAAACTTGCAATTAACAATAATAGTACTCGTCTAATATTTAAGAAAATGAAATTTAACACTAAAACAATACACGGAGGCCAGCACGATATAGATCCAGCATATGGCGCTGTAATGCCGCCTATCTATCAAACGAGTACCTACGCGCAATCAACGCCAGGAGGCCATAAAGGATTTCAATATTCTAGAAGTGGAAACCCAACGCGTTCCGCATTAGAGCGTAATCTGGCGAGTATCGAGAATGGCGAATTTGGCCTTGCCTTTGGGAGTGGTCTTGCCGCTATTGATGCAGTAATTAAACTTTTAAAATCTGGGGACGAAGTAATCTCAACAAACAACCTCTACGGTGGTAGTTATCGTTTATTCACCAAGATATATGAAGATTTTGGGATTAAGTTTCACTTTATCGGAATGGAGCATGCCGCCAACATTGAGAACTTTATAAACAAAAATACAAAACTCATTTGGGTAGAAACACCAACGAACCCAATGATGAATATCATCGATATTAAAGCCTGCGCTGCCATTGCTAAAAAACACGATATCTTACTGGCAGTAGACAATACGTTTGCAACTCCCTACTTACAAACTCCATTAGATCTAGGCGCAGACATTGTAATGCACTCTGCCACTAAATATCTAGGCGGACACAGTGACGTCGTGTTGGGCGCACTAGTTGTTAAAGACAAGAAACTCGCAGTTAGGTTACAAGCTATACAAAACGCAAGTGGCGCAATTTGTGGACCACAAGATTCCTTTTTAGTTTTAAGAGGAATCAAAACCTTGCATTTACGTATGCAGCGTCACTGTGAAAACGGGAAAGCCGTTGCAAACTATTTACTCAGCAACCCAAAAATTGAAAAAGTGTACTGGCCAGGTTTTGAAGACCATCCTAATCACAAGGTAGCTAAAGAGCAGATGCGCGATTTTGGAGGAATGATTTCATTTACCACAAAAGGCAACAATTATGATGAGGCCATCAAGATTGTAGAAAATCTCAAGATATTTACCTTAGCAGAATCTCTGGGCGGTGTAGAAAGTCTAGCGGGACATCCTGCTTCTATGACGCACTGGAGCATCCCTAAAGAAGAACGCGAGAGAACAGGAATCGTTGATAGCTTAATTAGACTTTCTGTAGGAGTTGAAGATATCGATGATTTAATTGAGGATCTGGAACAGGCGATAGGATAGCGTCGGATCAATCTTGTATATAAAATTACTGCGGAAACTTTCAAGTTTGAAAATTTCCGCAGTAATTGTTTTTTTTAAAAGTAAGCTTGGCCAACGAGCTGAGACACTAATCTAAGTAATAGATATACCCAACATTAATCCAGTAAATCCAATCGTTTGCTTTATTCTCTGGTACTGGTACTGAGCCGTTATTTGCGAGACTTGGGTTTAATCCATCTACCCAGTTTGAGAAATAATACTGCCATCTGGCATCCAGCATTAAATCGCTTAATTCGCTTAGCTTGTAACGAACCCCTACACTAGTCACAATGGACCAAGTAGAATCTCCTTCTTGTTGAAAAGCATTTAAATATTTTGTAGGCGTTGTAATAGTAGAGTTTAATTCTCCAAGCTCACTGTATACTTCTGGATCGTAACTGACAAAGTGAACTCCCGCACTTACAAATGGCGCAAAACTTCCTGTTGTTGCCGCAAAATCTCTAATACTTAGTGGAAAATACTCTAGCTGTGTTCCTATATCAAAAACCGTTGTAGAGCCTTTCATAGCTCTTAGTTGATTTGCGGTGATAGATGTTTTACTTGGGTCTACATATTCACCTATGTGTTCAAACTGTGTTTTATGATAATCAATCTCGTTACGCACTTTAAAGTGATCATTAAAGTACTTATCACGTGTGTAACAATTACAATCTGCTCTGTATGAAAAGTTTAAATAATGAATGAGTCCAATACCTATGGTACTATTCCCTATGTTGGTATCAAAGTCATTACGTTGACCATAGTCACCATAAAAAGCAATAGGTCCAGAGATAACTCCGACCTCATGAGAAAATCCTAACTGACTGAAAGCATCCTGTTTAGTGAAGATAAAAAACAAGCACACCACTAGAAATAAACGGGTTTGCATAATAAAATAGGTTAATAATTGGGTCGAACAAATATATAAAAACTAATCAAATGGTGAAATTTAAGATTGATATTTACCTAATTAATAAAAATTTAGCATCCATTATTGGCAGATATCATATCTTTGCTGACGAAAAATTGCGACTTAAAAAACAGATTGTTAATTACCTCTACCTTAATACAGGTAAATTTATAGTATTCTGAAATAGTACAGCCTCAATTTCTTTATTCAACAATTAAACATGTATAACGGAAAAATTTTCCACTTATTTAATAATCAACTAGTAAGATGAAACAAAGCATCAAAGATTTTATTGCTTACGTAGAAAAAAGCAATCCTAACGAACCTGAATTTTTGCAAGCAGTAACTGAGGTTGCAGAAACCGTAATTCCTTTTATCGAGAAGAACGAATTGTATCAAGGTAAAATGTTATTAGAACGTATGGTAGAGCCAGAGCGCACTATTATATTTAGAGTCCCTTGGACAGATAACAATGGAGACATCCAAGTAAATCGTGGGTACAGAGTAGAATTTAACTCTGCGATTGGACCTTACAAAGGGGGACTTCGTTTTCATCCTTCTGTGAACTTGAGCATCCTTAAGTTTTTAGGTTTTGAACAGACTTTTAAAAACAGCTTAACAACATTGCCTATGGGTGGTGGTAAAGGTGGGTCTGACTTTAACCCAAAGGGAAAGACAGACAATGAAGTGATGCGTTTTTGTCAGAGTTTTATGACAGAGCTTTATCGTCATATAGGGCCTGATACAGATGTGCCTGCTGGTGACATAGGTGTAGGAGGTCGTGAGATTGGTTATATGTTTGGTCAATACAAGCGTATTAGTAATGAGTTTACAGGAGTACTTACAGGTAAAGGCCGTTCTTATGGAGGATCATTAATCCGTCCAGAAGCAACAGGTTACGGTAATGTATACTTCGCAAAAAATATGCTAGAGACACAAGGCGAGAGCTTTAAAGGAAAAACTGTTGTGATTTCTGGATCTGGTAACGTTGCTCAATATGCAGCAGAAAAAGCAATGGAGTTTGGTGGTAAAGTTATTACTATGTCAGATTCTGGTGGTTATATTTATGATAGTGAAGGAATCAGTGCTGAGAAATTAGCCTTTATTATGGAGCTTAAGAATGTGAAAAGAGGGCGTATTTCAGAATATGTAGACAAGTATGCTTCTGCAAGCTATAACGAAGGTAAAAGACCTTGGGGTGAAAAATGTGATATCGCATTGCCTTGTGCTACTCAAAACGAGTTGAACGCAGAAGAGGCAAAAACTTTAGTTGATAACGGATGTATGTGTGTGAGTGAAGGGGCAAATATGCCTACAACGCCAGATGCAATTGAAGTGTTTACAAAGGCAAAAATCTTATTTGCACCAGGAAAAGCTTCTAATGCAGGTGGTGTTGCAACCTCTGGATTAGAAATGTCTCAAAACTCTTTACGCCTTAGCTGGTCTGCAAAAGAAGTAGATGAGAAGTTACACGGCATTATGAATGACATTCACGCAGCTTGCGTACAATACGGTAAAGATGGCGATGGTTACGTAGATTACGTAAAAGGAGCAAACGTTGCTGGATTTGTAAAAGTAGCAGATGCAATGATGGCACAGGGAGTTGTATAATTCTCTTGTGTAGAATAATTATAAAAAGGCTGTCATTTTTGATGGCCTTTTTTCATGTAAATTCGCAATATATTTGCCTTTAGACTGTTATTAAAGCGTAGAAATTTACCATTTATGAAAAAGCTATCGTTCAGCTTATTGTTCTTTATTTCCTTTGCTCTAACAGCTCAAAATTTTGAGAACAGTTGGACTGGACATTTTTCGTACGTAAGCATTAATAGTATCACACAAGGGAACGATAAGGTTTTTTGTGCCGCAGATAATTCTGCTTTTTCGTATGACTTATCTACGCTCCAATTAGAAGCTATTTCTACCGTCCAAGGGCTCTCGGGAGAAAATATCTCAACTTCATATTATAGCGAAGCGCAAGATCTTTTTGTAATTGGTTATGAAAACGGCTTGATTGAGATTGTAATAGATGGGGATGAAGACGTGTTGACCATTGTAGATATACTGGATAAGCAAACTATTCCGCCAGACCGTAAAAGAATTAATCACTTTAACGAGCATGACGGGATATTGTATATATCTGCAGGCTTTGGTATTTCAGAATACAACCTTGAAACCTTGGAGTTTGGCGAATCTTTTATCATAGGAGATGGTGGGACCTACTTAAACATCGCTCAGACTGCTATTGACCCTCCTTTTATTTATGCAGCTTCACCAGAAGGTGGTGTTCGTAGGGCAAATTTTAACAACAGCAACATCATCAACTTTGAAGAATGGAACACCTTAGCTGGCGGAAATTTTAAAGGCGTCCAGAACCTTAGTAATCAAATCTATTGCCTACAAGGAAGTAATACTGTCTTACGCTTTCAAAACGGTGTAGGTTTTTCTCCTGTCGCTTCCTATTCGCAACAAGTCATAGATTTTAATGCATATGAAGATTTGCTCACGATCACATTTGCTGACAGAATAGAAGCCTTTTCTGAAGATTTCATACTCGAAGCCCAACTAACAAGCGTCCTAGATTTCAATTATACCTTACTCTCTGGCCTCGCCTTTGACGAAAAATTTTACTTGGGAACCAAAGAGTTTGGCCTGCTGGAAGTGCCATTTAACAGCAATCAAGCCACACAATATTTACCAGACGGCCCTATCCTAAATACTCCTTTTGCTTTGGCTTCTTCGCCTGGCCAGTTGTGGGTAAATTTTGGAGAGGTCGATGTAAATTTTAATCCATTCCCATTATCAAGAAGAGGCATAAGTAATCTCAGAGAAGGAAGCTGGACCAATCTTCCCTATTCTGAAATTTTTGACGCGAATGACCTCGTGAATATCTCTATAAATCCAGAAGATGCAAATGAAGTGTATATGACTTCTTTTAATAAAGGCTTACTTAAAATAGAAGATCAAGAAGCTATTGTCTTATACGATGATTCTAATAGTCCTTTAGAGTCTTTCAGGGAAGACGCGCTAGATATTCGTTTATATGGCTCAGATTTTGACCGTGAAGGCAATCTCTGGTTTGTTCAGTCTCGTATTGAAGATGGACTCATCAGGCTGTCTCCTAGCGGAAGTTTTACAAAATTTGACATCACCGATGTCATCGCACAACCAGGACTTGCCTTAAGCGAACTCGCGATAAGTCGTGAAGGAACTGTGTTTTTTGCAGATACAGAAAGTGGTCTGGTAGGCTACCGCCCTAACGGCGCAGATTTTAACATCATTAGCGATGTAGAAGGAAATGGTAATCTCCCCTCAAACGACATTCGCGCCCTTGCTTTTGATGCCAATAATAGATTATGGATAGGGACACTTGAAGGGCTTCGCGTGCTTTTCAATGTAGGCGGATTCTTTGATGAAAACGCAGACGTAGAAGCACAAGCAATTATAATAAGAGATGATGAAGCAGATGTAGGGCAAGAATTATTAGAAAGCCAAACTATTACAGACATAGAGGTTGATGGCTCAAATAATAAATGGATTGCAACCACTACAGGCGTGTTCTATCTATCCCCTAACGGTCAAGAAACTTTATTAAATTTTACAAAGGATAATTCCCCTCTTCCTTCTAATAACGTGCAAGACATTGCTATAGATGACTTCTCAGGTACTGTCTATTTTGCAACACTTAACGGGCTCGTTGCTTTTAATGGGACCTCGACAGCTCCGCGAGATGATCTAGAATCAGTATATGCATATCCTAATCCTGTGCGTCCCGGTTTTCAAGGCAACGTTACTATCGATGGTTTGATGGCAAATGCTAATGTAAAAATCACTGACATTGAAGGAAACCTCGTCTACGAAGAAAACTCTCGTGGCGGAAGTATCCAGTGGGACACCACAGCTTTTGGACGTTATAAAGTACGCTCTGGAGTATATCTCGCTATCATTACGAGTGATGACCAACTCAATACCGCCGTTTCAAAAATTATGATCGTGCGCTAATGGTCCACACCACAAATGCTATCGTTATTGGTGCCCGTAAATATGGTGAAGCAGACCTCATCGCAACTTGTTTTACGGAGTCTGACGGGGTAAAGACGTACATGCTTCGTGGCATTCTTAAATCTAAAAAAGGAAAAATCCGCGCTTCTCATTTTCAGTTGTTGACACAGTTAGAGATTGAAGCAACCCATAAAAACAAAGGCACCTTAGAATACCTCAAGGATGCAAAAATCGCAGTCCCTTATCAAACCCTTCACACAGACGTTATAAAAAGTTGTCTGGTGATGTTTCTTTCTGAAATTTTAACGTCAACTATTCGTGAAGAAGAAAAGAACGAAGGCTTATATCAGTTTCTTTCTGGCAGCCTAGAATTGCTAGATCACGCAGATGACTTTGCAAATTTTCACATCTTCTTTATGTTGCAATTATCCATGCATTTAGGGTTCTATCCTGATGACACGAGCGTAGACCTCCCCTATTTCAACCTCCTAGACGGTTTGTTCCAAGACGAGGTCACAAACATATATTGTGAAAAAGGCTTATATATAGAAGCTTTAAAAGGGTTCTTCGGCATAAATTTTGATGAAGCAATGGGAATCAAACTAACCAAAACCCAGCGATCTGGCGTACTCAATTTGCTATTGTTGTATTATCAGTTACATTTGCAGGGTTTTAAAAAACCGAAGTCTCTAGAGGTCCTTCAACAACTCTTTAACTAACAATGCGCTACCCTTTTCTACTTATATTTCCATTCCTTTTTTCGCTCACAATTCAGGCCCAAAAAATTCAAGTTTTAGGCCAAGATGGGAAATTCCCTATCGATGGTGTTGCCGTTTTTAATATAGACAAAAGCAAAAGTGGCATCACAGATTTTGATGGCTACGTAGACATCTCCCGTTTTTCTACTTCAGAAATGCTCACGTTTCAACATATTTCTCACACAAATAAAACGGTGAAGAAATCAGATATTTTAGCGGCAAACAAAATCGTATATCTTGATACAGATGCAAGCGCGTTAGACCAAGTGGTTTTGTCTGTGTCAAAGTTTGGTCAAAACAAAAAAGACATCACCCAGTCTATTGTATCAGTAAATAGTGAAGATATCACGTTTAGGAATCCGCAGACCTCAGCAGATTTACTAGAATCAACGGGTCAAGTTTTTGTTCAGAAAAGTCAGTTAGGCGGCGGAAGCCCTTTAATTAGGGGGTTTTCTACAAATCGTTTATTGATTGCAGTAGACGGTGTTCGTTTTAACACGGCTATTTTTCGCGGCGGAAATGTGCAAAATGTCATCTCTATAGATCCGTTTGCCATAGCGCGCACCGAGGTTATTTTAGGACCAGGATCTGTAGTCTATGGTAGTGACGCAGTAGGAGGTGTGATGAACTTTTACACAAAGAAACCCGGTTTCTCTTTTGAAGACGGAATGTCTTTTGGTGGGGATGCAACCGTGAGATACGCAACGGCAAACAACGAAAAAACAGGACACTTTGATTTTAACATTGGTCTTAAAAAATGGGCGTTTTTAACGAGCGTTACCTACAGTGATTTTGATGACTTAAGAATGGGAAAACACGGCCCAGATGAGTACTTACGTACG
>Ga0307492_10000451_pt1 | contig 17514 bp, 18 predicted proteins | sample SI3LmetaG_FD_202365 | JGI IMG/M metagenome (GOLD analysis project Ga0307492, IMG submission 202365) | Sea-ice brine microbial communities from Beaufort Sea near Barrow, Alaska, United States - SI3L | ecosystem: Environmental > Aquatic > Marine > Coastal | place: USA: Alaska | collected 2017-05-06 | reverse complement strand
GTTTACTACAAGAAGTACATTGCGATTTGGATTTTTTATGAACACATACCTGAGATCCTCCACATTCTGCACAATAATCAACCACTTTATTATGTTTGCATATCCGGGAACCTCCACATTTTTTACATGATGCTTTTTTTTTTTGTGTTTGCATATTTGAGAACCTCCACACGTGACACAATATGTTTTTCTTTTCTTGTGTATGCATATGCCACCACCACCACATTCAACACATCTAGCTTTATCTCTACTGTGTTCACTCAGCGAAGAATACAAAAAGTTTCCATCGAAAAGATGCTTGTCTACGTAGGACAATCTCGAGATTCGGGAGGAAACACATGATGCGTATTTTGCACTAAAAACCCAAATGGAAAAACTAGAACGATGTAACTCCTAATCCATTGCACAAAACACATCGAACTAAACCGTATCGGCAAATGCACTTTGTCAGAACTGCGCAAATAATTCCATTTTCTATGTGCGAGTGGGTATGTACATACGCACGACCACCACATTTGTGATACGGTCTTTTACCATTTCCTTGACACGCCTTGCACTCCTTTATTTTTTTGCTTTGAATAATAGAACTTCTTCGGAGGCTTGCGAGTGAATTCGCGCTTGGGTCTATGTTGCGGTCGATGAACACGAGACGCTCTGAAATGTCTAACCGCAGTTCTAAACATTTTGTTTTATCCGTTATAATAATTCATTGCAATACCTTTAATAAGTAAACTTTTCCATAATTCGAATTACGATATAAACTGGTAAGTATATCATACTATACAACATTCAAAACTTTTACAAGAAACAATCATGAACACTATTGCTTATTTGAAGGAACAAAAATACACCGGAGATGATAAGGACATCGGGAAGATCCGTGATGATTTTAAGACCTATGGAATCAAAGTCTCTTATTCTCCAGACGAGAAGAACCGCAGGTTGATTTTCAGCGCCACAAAACAGTTTCGTCAGTCAAATGAATTTGGCGGATTTGTTAGTGAGTGCAATGGCCTTCTTCTTAAGGCTGGTTCTTGGGAACCTTTGGTTATTCCACCCAGGACATTTAAGAGCAACATCACCGTTGATGTAGTCAATGCAGGGTTGGCTCGAGGTGAGTACGAAATTTTTGAGGCTCAAGACGGAACGATGGTTAGCCTTTACTACTTTGACAAGAGTTGGCGTATGGCCACCGTCAAGGGATTCGACGTCACTTACCTTAAGTGGAACGGAAAGGTGTACAACCAAGCTTTCAAGGAAATTTTGAGAGCACGGGGTGTCGACGTCGGAGAATTTTACAATTCCCTAGATAAAGCTCAATGCCATACATTTTGCTTTACTCACCCAGACTTTCACCCATTTTGGCAAGGTAAATCTCGTGAAGAGTTGATGAACCTCACATTTGTTCAGTCAACGACACCCAGTGGTGAAGTTTCGCGAGAGAATAAGTTTGACGCAGACCAGATCGGGGAGCAGAAGATGGGAACTCAGTTTACCAACATTAGGAATATTTTCAAAGAACTTCCCAGGTCACTACGCAAGTACACGAATTCAGGGGAAACTTGCTTTGGGTACATTCTCAGGTATCGGAATGATGTTGAAATCACAAGTGCAAATGCCATGCACAGTCACATTTTCCTTGAAAGTCGCCTTCTTCAAACCATTCGCAGACTGTTCTACAGCGGGCAGTTCAACATTGCAGTTAAGGAAAAGAAGTTCGACCGTTCGAAGTACATCATTGTCAATGCCTTTCTGGACAAGAAAACGAACGATAGTTTCATCCAACTGTTCCCGCAATATCAAGATGATTTTGATGAGTTGGAGACAATTTCTATTAAACTAATCAAGAGGATTATTGATATACACACTGCTAATTCAGAACAGACTAATACCCCTGCAGAAGTTTCTGCGGTTTCAGTCGACAAGCTTGCAAGTTCAGCAGAATTTCTATTGAACGCACTCACCCAGGTGTTTACCCTCGACGTCAAGGCTCGAGATTGTGCGAGAGTTATCTCTTCGTTTATTCTTGATACAAACTTCATCGACATCTTCTATCACCTGTTTACGGAAACTCCCGAAAAGTGATGTTTATCTTCGAAGCGAAAAAAAATGGAAAATACAAATTTAGAGTCACTAATCAGGACAGATTCAGAGTCATTGATTGGTACGAAAAGGAACTAATTCATCCTGATGATATGGAGTATAATTGGAAGTTTACAAATGTTTCAGTTTTTCTGAAAAATCCTGAGAGTTTTATTTTCAAAACCGGTGAGGAATATGATTTCACCCTTGAATCTCGAGGGATAGTGTGTGTTTGGGATAAGCGAGCACCCAAATATATGAGAGATACACCACCACCACCTTCAGACGAAACTAAAATGATGTTGGGTTTGCAACTATGCGATGATGGTTACTACTCATCTGACTCCGAGTCGGACATAGAATATTCTCCACCACCGAAAAGAAAACCTGTGCTACCAAGAACAATTGTTGTCTCTTCGTATGGGATCTATAAAACAATACAATTACGCTAAAAAAAATAAAGACACATAATCTTTTTTTTTATTTAAAAGATCTTCTCTTTGTGTCTTCGGGCAATTAAATCAACTATATCAAAATTCTTCACACGACATTCTTCGTATATTATTCGACTTTTTTTTAATTGTTCAATTCCATGAGAACTGAATTCAACGAGTTTTCCAGTTTTGTCCTTGTATTTTTTAGTTCTGAGGATAGGAGTAGAATTCTCCATAAAATCAAGGGAATATTTAATTGGATTGTTGTACAAAAACACATCGATAATATTTTTTTTAGTTGTTGATGTACTCAGATTATCGGAAAACAGCTTAAGAATTATATTCAAAAGAGGAGAAGTTCCTTCTTCAATCGCATCTCCGTATGATTTATCTGCCATGAGTTTACTTACGTCAGAAATCAAATAAATGCTACAAAGATCAATTATTTTCTTAATTAGGAAAATGCAATTTGCGTGAGGAGAAACCACATCTTTTAGCTTAAGTGAAAACAGAAGATTAAGTTTAGTCATTACATTAAATAAATCCGAGACAGACATCAGTTTATAAATAGCATTGAAATTTTTGGTAAACAATACCTTCAGTTCGGGCTTTTGGTCTTTTGCAGAGGGTACCAAATGAATGTAAACACATATCAATCGGCGGATTTGCTCCTTGATGAACTTTTCTTTGTTTCCAGTAACTTCATACTTTTTTGGTACTGATTCATCTCGTAAAAGTTCAAGTTTATCAGGATGGATAAAACATCTACCAAAGTCAATTATGGTTGTGTGTGTTGACAATGAAGGCAAAACAAAACAGTACTCGTTATTTTCTCCCATAACATATGCAACATGAGGATCTTTCACCTTATTTAAACCATCATTTGCATGGAATTTTTGATACAAAGTTAAATTGTTAAGATGCAGATCCCCATGAATGATTCCGTTGTATTCGAACATACAATACAAGTTATAACACAAATCAAAAACATACTTTTTAAAGTATTTGTATCCTCCACTCGTGAAAGGTTTTCCTAGGGATTCATTATAATACGGAGAACTTTTGGTAAGTCTTAAAGAATCGTTGAGAGTTCTTCCGGCGTACTCGCTAATTATCATAAACGAGACATTAGACATTATTATCTCATTTTTCCCAAAGTTTACGGCATCATCGATTTGGTCATGAAGAACTTTGAACTTGTCCGAAAGCCATGAAGTCACTGTTCCTCTGATCTTTTTAATGCTTTTTTGTTTGATGTTTTGATACGTGTAACTTTTTGCCTTAACAAGAAGGTCAATTATAGATTTTGCTTGATCACTCCTCTCAATTCTCTGATATTGAATTTTATTATTGAACAATCCCTTCTCAGATCCCTTAATGTACATCCATGAGTTAACTACTGGAAATCCCGGACATATGTTATTAATAACTAATTTTCCTAATGCTTGAGAAACTAAATAATCCTTCCAGGGGACAAATCTAACATCAAAAGGAGTCTGTACTTCGAGTAAATTTAAAGGCATGAGTTTTTGACCTAATCCTAAAACTGTTGTTCGAGTTTTTCCCGGAAGGCACGTGTTTGAAAAATATCTATATACAAGTTCCATAGTCGGCTGTGTGTATTTTTTAATGAGAGTTTTGAAAAAATCAGTGTCTTTGGTTATATGTTTGTCAATGAAACTGATGTACCGTTTATTAATGTGATCTTCGCGAATGTTTGTAATTTTTCTGTAAACTCCAATGTACCAAACCATCATGTATAGATTAAGTTCCATCTGATATTCTTTGAAGTGTTGTTCTAAATTTATTTCATACTGTTTGAGTTTAGCTGTTGGGAAAAAAGTTTCACGATTGAATGAATACTTCCTCCGGTCTATTTCTTTTTTTAAGTACCCAAGCATATCTTTGTGAAGCTCAGGAAAGAAAGACTTAACTTTGTACATTCCTGTAAAATCAGCAAATTGGTTTCTGTATTCCCCATCAACAGATTCTAAACTAGGACCAATGTTCCAGTAATATGAAATTATATTATTGGAATATCGTAGGTGATGTGGTTTATGTTCTGCAGATGTTATTTTTTTGTACTGGTCTTCAGGATAATACCTTCCATAAACAAACCCGCAAATAATAGTTTTGTTTGTGGTTTTATCAAGGATAGTAATTATGGATGCTAAAGTGTCGAGAGTGTCTAAACTAAACACAACTGATCTATTTAGTATTCGTTCTCTTTGTACGGAACTGAACTCAGTGCTAGCCGATTTCACAATTTTGACTGTATCAGCAGGAACACTTTTTAATTCGTCAACATTCCAATAAGTTGATCTATACTCAGATTCTTTCCATTTTAAATGCTCTGGTAAAATTTCAATATACTCAGGCAGCTCCAAGAATTTAACCGACATGTTTGATTATAGTTTCTATATATTAATGTGGTGTAACTTTTTAATAAGTGCTATGATTCTTTTTTGTTCGTTTGCAAGATGACTTACTTCAATACTAAGTTGTTCCACTCTATTTTTCAATCCGTCTGTGGTTTGTTTCATACCACCAGCCACAGTTTCTACGGTTGGTTTAGGTTGAAATTTAGTAGTTTCCCACAAATCTTGTACGTTTGCCAAATTAACGGACCATTCTTTTGCATTACTTCCCAGCGACGACTTCAGTCTAAGCATTTGTGCTCCTTTAGAACCTTCCTTATTTGAAACGTAGTTTCGTACAACATAACCTCCTCGTTTGAAAGACCCATCATTCTTTCGGTATCTGACGTGAATACCAGTTATCATAGAACCCCGGTCTTCTCCAGGAACTTCTTTATAGTTTTCCAAAAGATCCTTAATTTGAGAATCAGAATATGCACCTCCGCTAGATTGGTAAGTAAATGGAGCAGATGGCTTAAATTCGCCAAGTAGTTTTGTAAGATCAAATGGATTTTCTTTCTTAGACATTTTAGTAGAATAAGTGAGTTAAAGTATATTATACCAGCGTAATTTTTTTAACGTATGAGAATTTTGAGCAAAGTTGAGGTCAAACAAAAAAATTACCGACGCAAAGCACCGGTGGGTTCCTGCAGTACAGGAGGTTGCCATATTCTGACCTCAGACGGAGGTGTTCTTATAGACTTATATATTAGTCTGGATTAACTCCAACCGCCTTCACCCCCGGTAAAGGAGTGATGAAAGGTTGGAATTTGATTTGGAAATAAAGGCACACCTCGTTCAACAAGGGAAACGCACACGGTTAGCTTTCGTAGAAGCCTTTCACTTAAAGGTTTATCTTTAAAGTATGAATAATTGAATAGTATTCGGAATGTGTGCATTCCTTGGAGAATTAGAGGTTTACATCGCAATGACGTTAAATTTACCCAGAGATCTGACGGAAATGAATCCGGGGAAGTACGCTGATGTTGCGTTGATCCTTGAAGGATCGATCTAAGAGGTAAATTTAACGTATTTTGATGACATAACATAATTGGGTTGAAAGAATTTGAAGTTTTATTTGAATCGTATATTTTTCTCATCATAAATTCAATTTTTTCCAAAAAAAAAAATCCATCATTTTTTTAGTATATATAATTTATCTAAATAAACAAGGATGGCTCTAACTCAACAAGAGTTTCCAATATTGGAAACAGGCGATTTGACGATAGGAGATACAGCTACTCCAAATACCGCTTATACTATGCCAACGGTCCAAGGTAAGAAAAATTAAGCTATGTTTGTTACGGTTGATAGTTCTGATACTGATACAATTGAAGGAGTTGCTCAAGGCACTGGAATTGCTCTTAATACAAACTTTGGAGTATGGGAGTTCACATATGTCCATTCCTCGGCATGCTGGAGATTTTCTACAAGGCCTCCAGATGAAGCCAGAGAATATGCTCACATCCAATATGCGGCCGAAAAAGCACTTCCTGGAACTACTAGCGCAGTTAATTGGTCTTTGGATACTGAACAAGCTACTTCTGTGGTTCTCACTAAAAATGTTACACTTTCATTGGTCGGATCTCCTAGAGCTGGAGCCACTTATGTCATGAGAATCGTTCAAGATACCACTGGTGGTCATACGGTCACATGGCCCGGGGTAGTGCGTTGGCCGGGCGGTGTGGCCGCCACATTGTCCACAGCAGCCAATGCTGTGGATATCGTTACTATGACTAGCGACGGAACTAATCTCTTCGCTGTTGCTTCTCTCAACTTCAGTTAAAACACTTTTAGAAAAAGTTGAACAAAAATATCATAAATTTTTTTTTTGAAATTTGAACTAAAGATTAAAGAGATATAACAACTTGGGACTTCAACCAACAAAAAAAATTGAATATAAAAATATAAAAATATAACTTCTTCAAATTAAAAAAACATGAACGATTACGATAGTAAAGCTTACAAAGAGCCTGAAGGCAAGATCCAGTACACTCGCTGTTATAACAACGAGTGTGGGATCAGTGCATTAGAGCCAACTGAATACAAGGAGTTTTACTGCATTTCGTGCTTTGGTTACGGAGCTTATGACCAATACATCATTGGTTGCTGCAACGATTCAGTTTGCTTGAATGATTTGCAAGAAAAAAAGATTATTTCTCAGGATTACACTGTCCACTGTTGCGGAGAATCGGAACCTCCACTATGTGTGATTAAGTGTCACGGAATGAAGTGCCGCAACGATCCCAATGTTAATTTTACACACAAGCACGTCCATTGCGTGGATTGTTACGATTCTTTATCAGAAGAACAGATCGCCGAAATCCACAACTCGCAAGAAGACTCCAATTAACAGAAAAAATTTATTTTTTGAAATTTGAACTAAAGACTAAAGACTAAACACAAAAGGACTATAACTTTTTTAAAACTCACTAATGGCGGCCGAACAACCAACGAACCCAACTAGTGTAAGAATTGGTAAGAAGACTTACTTCAACGCCAAGGATCTAAGAAAATACAATTCAGGGTATTTCCAGGGAACATCTTGATCTCTTAGAGATATCATAAAAAAGAAAAACATTTTGAAAGATCAGTATCTTTACGCTTTCAGTTGCAAAGCCCACGGCTGGCGAAAAGTTTCGAATCAAGATAAACCTCCTTCTAAAGCAAATCTGCTTTTAAGCCAAACCTGGGTTTCGGAACATATTCCTATGAATTTGGACCCGAAGAAGGAAGATGAAAAAGACACGGTTCGTGAAAGCCTGCATGAACCCCCAAAACCCGGCTCCCAACCCTAATATGATACAACTTACACAATATGTTTGGGGTCTAATGGAAACCGCCGAAAAACTTAAAGCTGAACTTCAGATGACCAAAGAACGACATCAATGGTCTTTAAAATTAAAGGAAAAGGAATGTGAAATCGAAAACCAAAAACTGCAGCTTTTGAATAAGTCTCTAAACATACAATCTTTGGTAGAAGATAACAGAAAGAAAAATGATAACAGGCGAAGATGAAAAATTCGCATATAATAATTTATGGCAATCTGGAAATCCGTACTCAAAAAAAGGAGACTTCTCCGACGAATTTCGGGATTTAATCAAAGTTGAAGATCCAGAAACTCCAAAAAAAGAAATTCCCAACCCTAGTGCAACCTTAAACCAAACTTTTCGATGTTATGGTAGACATTGTGGCGCCAGCAGATCTACAAAAATTGGACTCTGCAACTCGTGCGGTTCAAACATCTCACAAAGGATTCTTTTCGTATTATTAATAGACGAAATTCCGTCCGAAATTATTTCATTAATATATGATTATTCCGCAAATGAGATGGGAAACTTCATTTTTCCCGTTCCGCGGAGAACACACTTATGTTGCTTGGTTGACTGCATAGAACCTTATAAAAAATACAACTTGTGCGAGAAACATAAGGATTACTTTCGTTAGGATTTTATTCAGACGAAGGATGTACTTCTTTCCCAGTTACACAAATGCCCCCTGAGTGATATTTAATTAAGCCTCCATGTGTTATTTGTGGAGTTGCAATTAATTTTTCATAAATATCTGTGGCCATAAGAAATGACTTATATTCGATGGAGATTTCATCCACTTTGGGCTTGAAATATATCCGAATTTTTTTCTGGGTGTTAGGTGCGGCGGCAATCAAAAACAATGACTCCAAGGCCGGTATAATAATTCCGTTCGCCACAATGACAAGTTTGGCATGATTTCGTCGGTCAGGACTATTTTAGTTCCATAAATTCCAAAGTCATTGCTGTAAATTATTTGCTAAGTCAAAATATTCCTTCTAAATATCTTCTTGATTTATATGGACAAGTCATCTAGCACAAAGAAATGATGGCAGATATGTTACATTCGGGCGAACAAGGATACATAATAATTACTAATTTTGTAAAAGAAAAAATAAACTAATTTATATAACTTTAATAAAAAATGGATTATTTGAAAAGTGCAGCAAGTGCGGCCACGGCTCCGTACAAATCACAATTAACTCTTTTCGAAAACAGAAAAGGAATTACCGGAAGTTTGGGCGCAGGAGTCGTTTTTGTCGGCCAATGGATTTTTGGGTTCGTTATGATAATGATAATCATGTTGATTTGGTGGTGGGATACCGAAGGCAAATGGAAATATGCATTAGGAATAGGTGCTGGGTGGGCCTTAGGATGGGCAATTGTGTCTTATTACATACTGTATTCTCAAGCGGATCGAATATTAGAAACTGGAGCTAACGTGGTCGTACCGGGTTCTGGAACTGCTTTTAAACTTGCTGCCACGGCCAGTGATGCTGGTATGGGACAAATGGCATTAGGTGTCATGGGTGACTTAGAACAACCAACAAGACCCCCGGGAAGAACCACGAAGAGAAAAATATAGAGAAAGACCACGAATCCGCGAAAGGTACAGACCTAGAAGCAGATCCCACGCCGTGGACGTCGGCGTTAACAACCTTTCTCAATAGAACATTTGATATATGCTAAATGTTATTTATATTCCTTATACTCTAACATACGAGAAACCTGATAAGCTAAAATCTTTTATTACTGAAAAGTTGGAAGAATGCAATGTGATGCATTTTCCTTAGCATCCGCCACGTTCTATCGAGCACTTTATCATTAAAGAATAGAAAACCTTCATTCTTTTTTCTTTTCCTTTTGCATAGCTGTACACAATTTCATCAATACTCATTCTTTCCTTTTTGGTTAAACTTTTCTTTTCCCGGATATTTTTAGGTTTTCGCAACATAAATCTGTGAATTCGTATATTTTGTTTAGATTCAGGTAAATGTGTGTGGGATTTAAAGCGTACACCCCGGTGGATTACCTGGTGTATTAATGATTCGTTCCAATGAGGGCTTACGATCATTAAATCACGCACACCAAGTAAGTTAACCCCGGCGGCGGCCGCTTGTGTAATTAACATAACTTGAACCTGATCATTATTGAATTGGGTAATAGCTTGACTTTTTTGTTTTATAGATTCCTTCCCAGTGACTTGTACAGTTTCTATCTTTTTTGCATTTAATTCCTTCTTGATGAGTTCGATACCAGAATCCTGGAAAGCATCATAAATCACAATCTTGCGTTTTTTAGAAACTAATTCTTTTGTTAATCGGATAACTTCCTTGATCTTCGGACTTAATTTAGAAATATGATTTGATGCTCTACGCAAACCATTAAAAAATGCGGATAAATCACGACTGGTTCGAAATTGTTTGGGAAGTCCCTTCGTTACATTATTCTCAATTTTAGCATACTTATTATAGTAGTCTCTGGTCATGTCTATTTTTTTCCATGAATTATAAACTTTGGGATAGTAAGGATTTTCGTCGGCCCTTGTAATCTTCGCTTGGAAATACGACACACGACCACTCAGTAATTCTTTCATGGGTTCAGAATCACGACCTTTCTCAAATTTCTCCAAAGCTTCGTTAAAGTCGGTCAGTTCTTGTTTGTAGTATCTTTCGGCAGTTTCTATTGATCCTATGCGGGAATTACGATCCAACATGCATAATGCCGATACAATTTCGTATGGTTCATTCTGAAGAGGTGTTGCACTCAGCAATAACACCTTTTTGGCTTTACTCATAGACCATATCATTTTGTAAGTTTCCTGACCAGGGCTGCGGAAATTGTGTACTTCATCTAATATGACAAGCTTGCCGGATACGGATCTGGGGTTGTTAAGAAAATCATTTAAAAACATGCCGTACGTTGTTAGTTCAATATGCGGCATTATATCTTTAAATTCTTTAATACGTCGGATCTCCCTTTCAAATCCAGAAATTACAGCTGCCGGTACAACAAATATAGTTTTGAGCTTTAGGCATCTTGCGATCGTCAATGCTGAAATGCTTTTTCCGGATCCAGTTGAATGGTAGCACATAATACCGCGATTTGACGCTTTCATCATGTAATTTGAAACTCTTTTCTGGTGAGTCCTGAGAGATATCTTACTAAATCTCAAACATGGCTTAAGTCCTCCAATAATAGTTTCTGACATATAGTCTGACATATAGTCTGACATTTTGTATTAATAACTTTATATTTTGACATTTATACTTTTTTTTGACTATTACAAAAAAAGATGAATTGTTCCACATAGGCTCTTTTACTAAACAATTTGCACAGGCTTTTGCAAATTAGACAGTACCGATGGGGTCTTGTCCAAGCTTTGTGTCGCTCATGACTGCCGCGTAAAAGGTGAGTTTCTTAATTTGGGTTTTCATTTCAGGAGTTTTCAGATTCTCAGGCAAGTTTTCAGATGCATTCACGAGTCCTGACGGTGTGAGAAAGTGTGTCCTTTTCACCTCCATATGCTTCATGTCAAGAATGGCCGAAGTCGTACGTTCGCATTTGCTCGCCGCTAAAAGCATGTCCCGAAGATATATTTTAGGAAAGAACTCCTCGTCACGAACCATGTAGTTTCGTGGCGTCTCCAAAGCTTCGCAAAACTGCACCTGCGTATTCTCATCATCTAGTTTCATGTTCAGAGTCCGAGTGCTGATGTGAACTTCGGACCACGCTGGATGTTTTTCATGAAATCTTTGAGAAAATTGTTGTTGGAACCGTTGATTCCGTACTTGAGCATCAACCGAAAGATTCGGTCTTCGCCCCAGTACCTCATTTTGTTCAAGTCGTAGTCCATGTTTGTAGAATAAGCAATTAAGTGTATTTTTTTTTAATCACAATATTCAATTTTTTGAAAGAAAAAAGAAAGCTATGTGCTTTGAATCAATGAGAATAACATTCAACAACTTACGAAATCACGCAGCCTTCAGGGTCTGATCCTGGGCCTTCGGTTGCTGGCGAGTTTTCAGGAGAGCAAGGATCGTCTGAGGGACAGGTTCTCTCAAAGCCTTCACGTAAATCGGCTCTACATGATAGTCCTTAGGGTTGTAGTGATTTTGACCCACAGGCGGAGGCGTGTGGATGTGAAACACAATCTCATGCGGGGTCTTTCGTTCAGTCTTATGTTCGGTCTTAGGCTTAGAAAGGCCGTCAGGTTCATAAACACTAAGAACCTTGATGGGGCGGGTGTATGAAGGGAACTTGACGTACCCTTTGGACTTTATGGAAGTCCTGCACGCCCGGCACGAAAATACGTTTTCCGTGCGGGTGTCGCCACCAAGATCAAAGACGAATTCCGTGGGGAACCGCTTCTTCATCATCATTTTTTTACAGAAGTAACATTCGGACATGGTTTTTTTTAAGTTAATTAAGTAAGATATATTATGGAGTCTAATTTTCAATTTTTTATTTTAATCTACACATCCCTCCTTCATAGATAAGGTCTGCAACGAAGAAAGGATTGGGAAAGGTGTGACCGGGAGGAAAGTCTCTTTTGTATAAGATCATCTCCAAGGGCCCGGGAAGGTCTCGAATGACTTGAACCGCCATATCATGATATATTGCCAGCTTAGGGAATACAGGAAGAATATGTGGGTAAAAATCAAGACGCACTTTGTTGGGGGCTTCTTGGACTATTTTTGTGACACTTATGGTTTTAAGCACATTTCCACCACTGGTCAATGTAGCGATTTTGTAATCTGCAGAAGATCCTCTTAGGTAGACCTTGCATACCTGACCACATTTCGGAAGTAACACATCATGTACTTCTGCTATTAATGTGATATTGATTTGCGTGGTCGAATCTGACATTTTTTAACTTAACTATAAAATTATATTAACTTTGAGTTTATAGTTAAAAAAGAGATAGCCAATCGTTGATTGTTCTGCTGATAGGCTTGTTGAGTTTCGCATATTATTCCCATCAATGCGCGTGTTGGGAAAGTATAAATCGCAAACACACAGCTAAATTAAAATGGGTCGATATATGTCTAACGACGCCGTTGGGATTCTACATCTTATGGAAAAACAAGAAGAAAATTAATAAAAAATTGTCATTATTTCGATGATATCTTTGGTGTGTTATCAAGCTGGAATTAAGAAGAGAACGCTGCAAGGTCAATACAACTATATGGTTTTGCATGGACTTTGGCATCTGCTGAACGAGTTTATTTTCTATTCTCTTGTTGACTAAGGAATTCCTTTTCAAATTGCTGGAAACTGTTTAATGCAGCCACCATATGGGGACCTTCAATGGAAACACGATCGTTTAGGATATAATCTAGGATTCGGTTAAGTACGGATTCGGATGCGAATGCATTGGCAGTGTAACATCGATTAATTCGACCCGCCCGACCGAACAATTGAATAAGCGAAAGAATGCTATGCGAATTCGCCATGTCATCTAAACACACAACATTGCCGACAGGCCAGTCAGTTCCATAAATAACACTATCATCGATAATTACGAACCGAAGTTTGCCATTGGCTGCGAGAGATGAAACTAAGTTTTTATATTCTTTGCTAAGTATGAAATTAGATGAGTAAATCCCGATACCTGCCATTAAACACATATTTACCCATTCATAAGTGGAACTGTCCAAGATAATTCTAAAGAAATCTACACCAAAATCCGGATCAATGAGGTACTTCAAATCTTTTAAATCCGCGCCTTCGGGATCAATGACATTTTCCATTTCCTTGTCAATCTTAGATTTTTCTTTACATCTTTTTTCTATTCTAGCAAGTTGCTTACCATATATCTCTTTCCGGGTTTCGTACTCCGAGATAACTTTTTTCATAATTCCGACGTACTCATTGATGTCTCCCTTTTTCTTGGCAATCAAACTCACCAGCATCTTTTTCGCACACGTGATTGGATCGTTCGTTGCAATTAAAGTTTGCACTCCAAATGAGTCTCTGTAGTCAGCACATATGTTGTCATACGAAATTTTGGGGTCAAATGCAGCTGATTCGTGCAAACCACACACTTTCTCAATTGCTTCCGGAGTTTCCCCTAGTTGTTTTAATAAACAAAGACAACATTCGATCATCTTAGTGTGAGATAGATTAAGGGTTGACTCAAGTTCTTTCTCGATATCTATCGTGGATATTCCGACAGAAATCATTCGTTTCCGTAATTCAAACACGGACTTAACTGTATACATTCGACAAACAAATGGATTTGTTTTCAAACTGTGAATAATACGTTCGACGTCTTCAGGAGTCTTGCAATTAGTATGTGGGTAGTATTTTTTTCCACTCATGGAAATCAGCTGGCACCCAATTTGGGATTCCATTGCCGAAACCGTGGTAACTTTACCATCGGGATATCTAGTCTTCCAGTCCGCAACGATTGGTGCAAGTTCTGAGTCATTAGGAAGTGTAGCCGACGACCACACGATTTGTCTAGCAAGCGGCATGATGTTAACAATAATCTTTGATATGAAATTGTTAGTTTGATCAGCACAAATTGTCGGTTCATCTAGGAAAACGATCTTGTCGCTGAGTTCACTTTCCGACATACTTTTGAGAAGAAACAAACCAGAAAGAGGATCGCAGATTCTAACAGGTTCGATGATGATGTTCTTCTTTTTGTTTCTCGCACCAAATGTTTTCTTGCAAATGTTAGCAGGAGTAATCTTCGGTCGATAGTTTGCGAAATCCCACGTGGCGATAGAGTATGGCCATTGCTGCGAATAGCAGTATTTAGCAACTTCAGTTCTAACTGTTGAGACTGCACATATGAAATACATTTGAGCGGTATGAACTACAGCATCGGGATTTTTAGCAGCTCTCCACTTTGCGAATTGAGTATTCACCAATTCTTTCATTTGAAATGCCAAGTACGATGATATCATCGTTTTTCCTTGACCGATCATTGCGTTAAGTTTCAGTACATAGGGATCCTTTCTATTTTCTTTAGCAAATTTAATAAAAGTATTCTGGAAAGGGTACAGATTTAATTCTTCAGAACCAACTAAAGAATAGCTTCCAAGGAACTCAGAAGGGCTAGACTCATTAAGGTTCTCGTACGAGAACCTAATCTTCGCTTTGACAAAATTAACAAGATTTTTTGTGTCTCTTATCGCCAAATCGCTAGCGCATTTTACTTCATCAGCTTTCAGTAAGGTCCTTGTTGCTATAATTACCCAGGTTTCTGTTAATTCGCAAGCAAGAATCAACCGGAACAAGAGAAATTCTATTGGTTCGTTTTTATTGATATTTTTAAATAAATATGACGGACGAACCTGGAATGTTTCCAAAATTCCGTCAAACAGCGAAATTATTTGTTTTTCCCTATTTTTTTCTATAATTATTTGTTTTTTGGATTTCCTCTTTTTCTTTTCACACTTCTTGTTTTTTGGGACCTCAATTTGCTTACTTTCTTCAGGCTGCTGCAAAAAGAGATGATTGGAAGAATTATTTTGAAGATGTTCTCTTAAGATAGTTCTGTAATGAGTGTATTTGTCTCCAACTGAAAAGAATGACTTTTCTTTGGATTTCGTGTCAGAATGTGCTGTCATGAGCTTCAAAAGTTGATCTTGAGTAGCAGATACCGGCTTTTCTATATACGCCCATTCATCTTTGGTCAGTCTAGTGTCGGCACTGTAACTAATCTCTTCGGAGGTGACTCCGGAAAGAAGTGCCTTAAATAGTTTTCTTGTAGTGATAGCCATATCGGAATTTATCAAGTTCTATAGGATTTTCTATGTACTATTTTTAGAACAAAAAATAATATGTAACTTATGCTACAAATTCCGTAAGTTTCTCCTCTGAAGAAGGTCCTTTAATCTTGTGGATTACTACTCAGTCCTTAATTACCAAAGTGGTTGGCAACGAGGTAATCCAATATTTGTCTACGAGACCGTTCGGAGGGTTTTAGAGGTTGGTCAAAGTGAGATAAAGTATATTTATAAAAAAAAATTCAATTTTTGACATTCCTTGCAAATTTAATTTGTGTTGAATTATATTATTATCCATGAATCGCATCCGCTAGACATTAAACTAACTTGAAGTTTTAGAGCGGAACTTAGTATTAATGATAAGTCTCCATTTATTGTATCGGATGATGTTGGTTTAGGTATAATTGTTAAAATATTGGTATAATATCTTTTGGAAATTATTAAATATTTTCCTTTGTTATCACACGCCTCAGGTAATTCAATTATGTTAACCGATGGATTTGTGCACGCTACCAAAAAATCCTTATTTTCTATAATATATTTAGACGGATCTATGTTATTGCTAGTTGTAATTTCTTTACAATTAAATTTAACAGAACTATCTAATTTAATAAACTCAGGAGACTGCATGGTTATATTTCCCGCAGTAGATTGGATATTTATATTTCCAGACTCCACAGGATAGCCGCCACCCCCTATAGAAACTGGAGTAGGTGATGGCAAGTTTTCGGAATCGAATTCAGATGACATTATTGTTATACATATAACAATATATAGTTTTTTTAAAAATTTAAATAGTTAGCCATTTTCCAAGAGAGGGAAAGTATGATAGGCTAATACTAACTATATTGGGCATTGCTGGCAATACAACTGTTTGTGTTCCTGGTTCTCCAATAAGTTTTCCAGCCCCCGCATCAATCGTAAGCGTAGATCCTCCGGTTTTAACTATGCTGATATGTGTTGATTCTGTTATAGGATTAGGTAATAACCAAGTTGTTGGAGCCGATAGAGTTGCTGTGTTATATTCTTTGACATTATTTATGTTAGTATAATCTATGGTTGTAGCTGTATCGTTTGCAACGTCGAAAAATTCAACTTGGCCCTTTTTAATATGGCCATCTACATTGATAACAATATTGCTTTCTCCAATGGTCATATTTGATCCTGGAGCCTTAGGTTCAATGGTGTTACATTTTAAAGCCAATGCAACGTAAATATCTGAAGAAAACCCAGCATCTCCAATTATTTTTATAGCTCCATCAGTTTCATTTGTAGCTGATGGAGCACTTGTTCCATCTAAAATAATTTGACCATCTTTGCTAAGATTGCTAAATAATGATAAATCTTCACTTGAAACAGTTCCTCCGTTAATCGTTTGACCTCCTGGGGCTCCCCCGGAAACAACAAACCCAGTACCGGGCGGTACAGTAGCTATTTCAGAAACAGTGGCAAAATCTGTTGATGTTGATCCGACCGAAGTAGTCCATTTAAGTCCATCTGAGTCTGTTCTTAATACGGATAGATTAACAAGATGAACAGAAGCAGTGGAACCTGATTCAGATATCATTTCAGTTTGAACAAAATCAACGGCTGAGCTTGGTAAATTTCCTGAACCTCCGTACATTTCAATATCAAAAGGACCTGCTCCCGAAAGGGCTTTAACAGAAAAAATACCGTTATTTGCATTATTTGACGCTCCAGAAATTTGAACTAAATCGCCATCGGCAAATGTGCCCGCTGCCATGGTTGTAATTGTTACTTTAGCCCCTACGGCTCCAGCGATCGGAGTAAAATCCGTAGCGGTCGTAGAATGTTTACTAAGATCAACATTGTTAGATATAATTATACCTCCTTGAATTGTAGATGTGGAAATGTTATTTCCGTTTAAAAGAAGATGATTATCGTGTATATTAACTATTTCCGAGTTAATTGATGTTGTTGTTCCTGTGATAACTAAATTTCCAGAAATATCTACATTTGAGAAGGATGATTGACCTGTTACGCTAAGAGATCCAGTTTGGTTTAAAT
>Ga0307492_10000450_pt1 | contig 17543 bp, 10 predicted proteins | sample SI3LmetaG_FD_202365 | JGI IMG/M metagenome (GOLD analysis project Ga0307492, IMG submission 202365) | Sea-ice brine microbial communities from Beaufort Sea near Barrow, Alaska, United States - SI3L | ecosystem: Environmental > Aquatic > Marine > Coastal | place: USA: Alaska | collected 2017-05-06 | reverse complement strand
AATCTAGCGAATTAGTAGAGATGCTTAAAGCAACCTCATGCCAATATGTAAGAATTTTATCAGTGTCTCTCGATCAGCCGGAACATATTGTTGTGTCGAGTGACCGTCAGGCAGTTAAAGAAATTGCCGATTATTTACGTGGCTTAGGTCACCAACGTATTGGCTGTATTCTTGGTCCCAAAGGTCATAAATCAGCTCTTGAACGCTTTGAAGGTTTTAGAGATGCTTTAGCTGAAGGAGGCATCACATTAGATGAAAAAATGCTGGTACAAGGTTCGTATACCTTTGAATCAGGTTTAGTTGGCGCAGAGCAATTATTATCACACGCAATTAAACCAACAGCTATATTTGCCAGTAATGATGCCATGGCGATGGGAGCAATGGTTGCAGCTTCGCGCCAAGGTATAGAGGTACCAAGTCAATTATCTATCATTGGTTTTGATGATGAGCCACATGCGTCAAGAATTGCAACTGCATTAACCACGGTTAATCAGCAGGCAATTAAAATGGGACAATTAGCGGCAGAAAAGTTAGTTTTTTTGTGTAATAAGGATATTGATCAAGCCAGTGAAATTCAATCTCTAGTGGTGCCAAAATTAGTCATTCGTCAATCAAGCTGCGAGGCTAAGACCTAAGCTTACGTGATACAAGGTAATACTTTGTTCAAAAATTGCCGGATGTATTCTAAATAACGACTTGTTTAAGCTGGTTGGTTTAAGATTTTTATCAGCGTTTTATTTAATAAAATTAGGTAGAGCTTAGGTAAGATAATAGGCAGGTAATAATAAAAAAACCACGTTACAAGCACGTGGTTAAGCGTTACTACATTAGATTTTACTACTTAATAGTAATACGACTATTAAGATTCAGAGTTGCTGAAGAATTGCCAACTAACAATGTATATTGCCCCGGCGCCGTTATCCATTGCTGGGTTGCAACATTCCAAGTTGCTAATGGGTGGCTCGCAGATTCTGGGTCAATGACCATAGTAAGTACTTTGCTTTCTCCAGGTTCAAGCATCACTTTTCCAAAATTAATAAGTCGCTTGGGCGGCTGATTTAGAATATCCGGCATCGCAACATATAGCTGTGCGACTTCAGCACCGGCGCGTTTACCGGTATTTCTAACCTCAACACTAACCGTTATGGGCTGCTTACCATCAGAAATCAATGGCAATACTGATAAATTAGATAAGCTAAAATCAGTGTAGGATAAACCAAAGCCAAATGGGAATCGCGGCTCAACGTCTTCACTGTCGTACCAGCGATAGCCGATATTTAATCCTTCTGAGTAGGTGATTGTAGGTTCACCATTAACCATTACGCCAGGATATTGCATTGGAGTATTAGCGGGCCACTCACCCTCATTCATAGGGAAAGTTACCGGCAATTTCCCTGATGGGTTAACAAGCCCCATTAGTAAATTAGCCACTATATTCCCGTCTTCTTGACCAGGAAACCAAACTTCTAATACCGCAGGGATGCTATCGATGAAGGGTAATAAAGATGAAGCGTTGTCTTTTAGTACTAAGACGGTTTTGCTTGTATTCGCCGCCGCAATTGCTTTAATCATCTCGTTTTGATTTTTGTTGATAAGATGTTCACTCGAACTCATTGAAATTATTGAAGCACCAACTCGATCGCCTGAGTCAAGTGAAATGCCCACTCGGTCATGCCCTTCCTCAGCCAATGTTCCGGCCATAATTACCACAGCATCAGCGTTTTTAGCGGCAGTAACAGCCTCGTCAAGGTTACTGTTATCTTCATTGACTACAACAAGTGTCACTTCAGCAGATGACCCCATTTCTTTCAGCGTGTTTTTCATGCCCATTAAAGGCTTTACTGAATAAAGGGGAATTACATCAGAGCTACCTCCACAACATCCTGCAACTGCGGTATCGGCATAAGTCTCTTTACCAATGATGACAATACTTTTAAGCTGTTTGGAAAACGGCAATAAATTATTATCATTTTTTAATAACACCGCGCTTTGCTCCCCGATATTTCGGGCAATGTTACCGTTTCGTTTTTGGTCAATAGGAAATTGCTTCACTGGACGATCAAAAATACCGAACTTGAACATTTGCTTGTAACGTCTGAGTAAGGCAGTGTCAATATCGGATATACTTAACTCACCGCTATCGAGCGCAGCTTGCAATGCTGCAGGTTTCCAGTGAGTAACAGCACCAAGCTGAGGAAAATCCATGCCTGGCATTTCGTGATCCATACCAGCCTTCATAGTTTTTACGACATCATGAACAGCATAAAAATCAGACTGAATATAACCATCAAAGCCCCACTGTCCGCGTAATACATCGGTAAGAATATGCTTATTCGAACACATACCTTCACCGTTAACGATGTTATAAGAGCACATCATAGAGGCGACTTCACCTTCTTTTGTAGACATTTCAAATGGCAATAAATACAGCTCGTGTAGTACCTTATCATCAATAATTTCATTGATATTCATACGATTCGTTTCTTGTTCGTTAGCCACTAAGTGTTTAGCCATGGCAATGACACCGTTCGCTTGAATCGCTTTAATTTCAGCCACTGCCATAGTCCCGGCTAAATAAGGATCTTCACCAAAATATTCAAAGTTTCTACCTAAAGTTGGATTGCGTGCTAAATTCATTCCTGGTCCTTCCATTACATGTAATGCAAGGTTATTAGATTCCACCCCAAGAATATCACCAAACTGTGCCGCTACTTTACGATCAAATGAAGCTGCCACCGCCATAGCTGAGGGAAGTTGCGTCGCTTTCGCTGAATGGGGGGAAGTCAAAAAAGACATGGCATTGCTAGGATCAGCATGCTCAGCTGGCACACAATCGTTTTGACCAACACCTACGGGTCCGTTCGTTATGCGCAACGTTGGAATTTTAAGCTCTGGCAATCCCGGTACATGACGAGCCCCATAACATTCGGGGATTTCGGGCACTTGTCCTGCTTCCCCAACCAACTGTTGAAATTTTTGGCTATTGCTCATAGCCGAAACCAAATCCTGCGCACGGATTTCAGGAGCACTAGTTTTATCCATCCAAGGGAATTTATTAGATTTAGTGTCACTAGCACAGGCGTAAGTCGTCAAAGCAATGGATGCCACCAATGTAAGTGAAAATAACTTGTTGTTTAAAAATTTTGATTTTCGAGAAAGTACTCGCACAAATCTCTCCTTTAAAGAGCTAAGATCGTGATATTTCCGGATCGAGCCCAAGATGAATTTTACAATGCCACTTATTTCAATAAGTGGCATTAAGATTATATTTAACTTGGAATTTTTTAATTATTCTTTGCTAAATCAATAAATTTTTACAAGTTATGGATACTTGCTTCAACGCAGTTAAGGTTATTGTGATGGTGAGACATTTTTGAACATTAAATAAATACATGTTTTGTCTCCTACCAATTAGAAGTTATAACGTAAACGCACACCATAATAACGCTCAGCGCCACGCGGGATGAAATGAGTAATTGCGTTACCTCCGCCACTTGCGATGAAATTAGTTAAATCAGATATGCCAGACGGGTAGTATTGATCAGTAATATTGTTTACATAAAAGGTGACACGATAGAGATCGTCATAATCACGTACTCCAATATTAAGATTGGCAAGGCCATAAGCGCCTATTTGTGTAGCAGGATTATTTAACAAGTCAAAATGGGTAGAGCTCTGCCATTGATACGCTAAACTACCAAATACCTCTACATCCAAATCTTCAATTAATTGAACATACTCTAATGCGAATGATGCTTTAAAATCAGGAGAGTTACTTAATTCCTCGCCGCTGAGATCTTGTTTGGCATCCAGACAACCCTGTGCTTCTGTTTGGCCACCATAACAGTCAGCACCCACAAACGAGTCAATGACTGCGTCGGTGTAAGAAAAACCACCATTTAAACTCCAGTTATCGCCCAGCAAAGCACGTACATCGACATCGATACCAGAAGTTTCAAGACTACCAACGTTATTTAAAATGAACTCTACTGTATCGTTTGGTAAAATTACTGATGCCTGGGCTTGGAAATCTTCAAATTTAGAATAGAACAGAGACGTGTTAACCTGCACACTGCCTCTTAAATAAGTTTGTTTAGTACCAATTTCGTAAGAGTCCACAGTTTCAGCATCAACTGGATTTTCGACAGTATTTTGATTGAATGAACTCGTTATGTCATAACCACCCGCTTTATAACCTTGTGAATAACTCGCATATATCATCGTGTCATCGCTGTAATTATAATTGAGTACGGTTCTACCAAATACGGTATCGTCTGAGGTGTCCCCGGCGTAATTTTCAACAGGATCTGTATGAAATTTATCAAATTCGACACCAAATTCTTCATGGTTGTAGCGCAAGCCAACAATCATGGAAAGTTGCTCACTTAACGATTTTTCAATTTGTCCAAATAGTGCAGTAGATTTTGAAAAAGTCCTAGCATCCCATTTTGAGAAAGCGATTGGGCCTCGCTCAAATGAACGGTCACTTTGAATATCGGTATAATAAGCACCAACAATGTACTCAAACTCATCCGAAGAAGGAGATGTTAATCGTAGTTCTTGGGTAAATTGCTCACTAGTGTAAGGGCCACCTTGCACTAGCGTGAATTGGTCATGGGGAGACAAGTTAGTAGTGTAGTTGTAGTCCCAGTCACGTTTAGCAGTAACTGATGTTAGTGTATAATCTCCAAGTTCATATTCAACCTTAAGACTTAATGCGGTGTCTTCGCTACTAGAAACTGGATCTACAGTAGAGCGAACAGAACGATTATCAGTATTAATTGTCATCCCTTGAGCAATCAGATCTGCTGTTGCTCCAAAAGAAGTGTATCCCTCATCTAGTTCAACAAAAACCGATTGACAGCATATATCCTCAGACTCATTAGTCTCAGCAATCATTGTCATACTTAAGTTATCAGTGGGATCCCACACTAACTTAGCGCGGGCACCTTGACTATTGTTCTCGCCAAAATCAGTTCCAGTGGTTAAATTTTTAATCCATCCGTCAACTTTATTGTCATAGGCTGTAATTCTAAACCCAAGTTGATCGGATAACGGCCCGGTAAACATCCCTTTTACTACTCTTTCGCCATCGCTAGTAATGATAGCTTCTACGTTACCTTCAAAGTAGTCACTTGGGTCATTAGTGCGAACGCTGATAAGTCCTGCGGATGAGTTTTTACCAAATAATGTACTTTGAGGGCCACGTAGGATTTCGATTGATGCCACATCATTTAAAGCATTGAAGAATGCGCCGGAACGAGCAACAGGAACATCGTCAACTATCAGCGCAACGCTTGATTCAATACCCACGGAGAAAGCGTAGGTGCCAATTCCTCGAAGGCTTACAGGGTTTTCATTTTTGTTACCACCCGTTTCAGCAATGGTAAGAGAGGGTGATGCTTTAGTCAGGTCACTAAAGTCTTTAACGCCCATTCTCTCGAGGCTTTCGCCAGAGAATGCAGACACCGCTACCGGAACGTTTTGTAAACTTTCAGAACGCTTTTGCGCAGTGACCATAATAACTTCGAGTTCTCTTTGCTCCGCTCTATTTTTCTCTGCTTCAGTCTCTTGAGCCTGTACTTGTAAACTAGCACCGAGCAGTACACTAGTAAGGCAAACACTTGGTAGTAACCTTGTATAGTTTTTCATGAGTCATTTCTTCTCTTATCGTGTTTAAGTTTAGTATCTACCATTATCAGTACCCGCCAAAAGCAGATTAACGTGTTCACTAATAAAATCGTAATGATACCGGTGTCTAAAATGACTATACGCTTGTATCATTTTGTTGTCAATTTATTAATAGCATGTTAAATTCCTTTGAATTCAATCATTTGAGTGACTTTGCTTCTTTGGTGAATTTGTTTTTGATTGAAAAAACAACAATATTTAAAATAAAATAACTAAATATAAGAGTCCAAATACTGCCTAAGCTTATATAAAATGTGAGCTTACAATGTTGCATTGATGTCAGAACTGGCCTGCACTCCTTATTTTATATGCTAACTTTTCTTGACAAATATAAATGACACCGCTTACCATAAGCTAATCCACAGAGTTTCTATTAAACGTGTCCAAAATAATTTAGTGACAGAAGGGCTTTGAAATAATGACTACTACACTTGAGTTACACCCGGATAGACTTTTTCCAATAGACAAAGATTGTCGAGAAATTACACGTCGCCTGTACGATGCGGTTAAAACATTACCTATTATTAGCCCTCATGGTCACACCGATCCCTCATGGTTTGCTAACAACGAGTTATTTGCTAATCCTCATGCTTTATTTATTGCGCCTGATCATTACTTAGTGCGCATGCTGTATAGCCAAGGTCTTACCATGGCAGAGCTAGGAATCTCTTCCAAAAATGGTGATGTGGTTGCTGATGTTCGTAGTGCTTGGCGAACTTTTGCCAGACATTATTATCTTTTTAGTGCAACGCCAACGGGATTTTGGCTAAATCATATTTTTAGTGAGCTATTTAACTTAAGCTCTCAATTAGATGAAAGCACGGCAGATCATTATTTCGACACCATATCCGAAGCTTTGCTGCAAGAGTCATTTCGTCCAAGGGCCTTGTTTGAAAAATTTAATATTGAATTAATTGCTACCACGGACTCACCTATTGATAACTTAGAACATCACAAAGCCTTAGCAAATGACAATTGGCAGGGGAAAGTAATACCCACTTATCGTCCTGATTCAGTCATAGATCCTGAACATCATGCTTTTTATCAGTCGCTGGCTAAATTTGGCCAAATAACGGGTGAAGATGTGCAATCCTGGGATGGATACTTAAATGCACATCGTAAGCGGCGGGCTGAATTTATTGCTTTGGGTGCTACTGCTACCGATCACGGTCATCCAACGGCAAACACAGCAAATCTTTCCAAAGAAGAATCAGCGCTACTTTTTGAGCGGGTTATAAATCGTCAATTCACCAAAGAAGACGCGGAATTATTTCGTGCACAAATGTTAACCGAAATGGCAGGTATGAGCATAGATGATGGCTTAGTAATGCAGCTGCATCCTGGCTCATTTAGAAATCATAATGAACAACTTTTGGTTCAATATGGTGCTGACAAAGGTGCAGATATACCGGTGAAAATTGAATATACCCAGGCATTAAAACCCTTGCTTAATCGCTTTGGCAATAATAAAGATTTATCTCTTATACTTTTTACTATGGATGAAAGTACGTATGCACGAGAGCTTGCCCCATTAGCAGGCCATTATCCTTGCTTAAAGCTAGGACCTGCTTGGTGGTTTCACGATAGCGCTCACGGTATGATGCGCTTTAGAGAACAAACCACGGAGACCGCTGGTTTTTATAATACCGTTGGTTTTAATGATGATACCCGTGCTTTATTAAGTATCCCTGCTCGACATGATATGGCGCGACGGGTTGATTGTTCGTACCTTGCCCGTTTAGTGGCTGAGCATCGATTAACTGAAAGTCAGGCTCGTAAAATAGCAATCGATCTTGCTTACCATTTACCAAAGCAGGCCTATCGTATCGATAAAACCTCATGAAAGTAAAACTGACAAAAAGCACTGCTTACAAACTTGCTTGTTTAAGCATTTTATTAATAAGTACGCTTTGTTTTGCCAACAAACCGCTAATTTTGCGTACCGCTGAAACCCAACCAGCCGATTACCCGACATCTCAGGCACTTGAGTTTATGGGTGAAAAACTGCGAGAGTGGTCTGATGGAGAAATAGACATCAAGCTCTATAGTGGCGGCCAGTTAGGAGATGAGAAAGATACTTTAGAAATAACCATTTTTGGCGGTATTGATCTGGCGCGTATCAATATCGCACCACTTAATTCTATTGTTCCTGAAACCAATGTTTTTGGCTTGCCATTTCTATTCCGCTCCACTGCACACATGCGCAGTGTTGTTGATGGTGAAATTGGAGAGGAAATTCTCGCTGCACTTGAGCCTTATGGGTTAATTGGCCTGGCATTTTATGACTCAGGTGCACGTAGCCTTTACAACAATAGTCATGAAATACATCGCCCTGAGGATCTGGCCGGTTTGAAAATACGGGTGCAAAATTCTAATTTAGCCGTAGCTATGGTAGACGCCTTAGGTGCAAACCCCACGCCGATGGGATTTGGCCAAGTTTATGAGTCTATTGTACTTGGCACCATTGACGGAGGTGAAAATAATTGGCCATCTTATGAGGCTTCACGTCATTATGAAGCTGCACCCTACTATACCTTAACCCGCCATACCATGACGCCAGAAGTATTGGTCATGTCCAAACATCGCTGGCAAAAATTAACCCGCACACAGCAAAACTTAATTCGTCTAGCAGCAAAATCTTCTGTCCCTTACATGCGCCAGCTATGGGATATGCGTGTTGATGCAGCAGAAGCTAAAATTATCAGCGCTGGTGGTCATATAGGTGAACCCGATGACATGCAACCATTCGTTGATGCCATGAAGCCGGTTTACCAAAAATTTGTCGATACTGAGATAAAGCGCAAGCTCGTTGAACGTATATTAGCTGTGGAGGAAAATGATGAATAAAATACTTTCTCACTTAGCAGAAGTCACACATAAACTGACACGCTTAGCCTTATATATTTCAGCCTCGGGGCTATTCTTAATGACCTTAATTATTGGCTGGCAAGTGTTTGCTCGTTATGTATTAAATTCAAGCCTTGCGTGGTCAGAAAGTGCTGCGCTTTTGCTGATGATATATTACGTAATGCTAGCGGCCGCCGTTGGTGTATACGAAGGATTTCATCTTGGTTTAAAAATATTAGTAGACTCTGTGTCTCCTAAAGTTAGGCGCATATTGGAGATGTTTAATAACAGTTTAATTATTATTTTTGGCATTGCTATGCTGATCAATGGCAGCAAGTTAGCACAATTTACCAGTGATCATATTATTCCAACACTTAATATTTCCCGATCCTTTGCCTATTGGCCTTTTGCGGCTGCAGGTTTGTTAATCAGCATTTTTGCTTTTGAACGCATACTCATTATCGCCCTATCAGAAGAGGATTAAGCCGTGGAACTATACATCTTGTTTGGCACATTATTTACTCTGCTTATAATTGGGGTTCCGGTCGCCTTTTCACTTGGATTAGCCTCACTAGCAACTATGTTTTATTTAGATATTCCAATGGTTGTTGCTTTTCAACGCATGGCAGCAGGCGTCAATGTATTTGCCTTAATGGCGATCCCCTTTTTCATATATGCTGGCGAGTTAATGAACCAATCCGGCATAGCTGATCGATTGGTACGTTTTGCCCATTCATTGTTAGCACGAGTTCGTGGTGGATTAGGTTTAGTCAATGTTGCATCAAGTATGATGTTTGGCGCCATATCCGGCTCGGCAGTTGCAAGTGCATCAGCAATGGGCTCAGCACTGATCCCTATAATGAAAAAAGAGGGTTATGATCTTGATTATGCGGTTAATGTTACTGCAACCTCAGCGACTACTGGATTATTAATTCCGCCCTCTCACAATATGATTATCTACGCCATCGCCGCCGGTGGCGGTGTTTCAATCAGCTCATTGTTTTTAGCCGGTATACTGCCTGGGGCTATATTAGGCTTAGCCTTAATGTTAGTAACTTATTTAGTTGCGGTTAAAAGGGGTTATGCTGGCGGTACTTTTCCTGGTTGGCGTAAGGTATTGAGTTATTTTGCTCACGCTCTGCCCGGACTATTTTCTGCTTTCATCATACTCGGTGGCATTTTATCAGGTGTGTTTACCGCGACTGAATCTTCAGCAATAGCGGTAATTTATACTATTATCATCGCCGTATTTGTGTATCGCTCGCTTGACTGGCAAGGATTTGTTACCGCCAGTGTTAATGCTGTGAAAACTACTGCCATGGTTTTAATGATTATAGCCGCAGCGGCTGCTTTTGGTTGGTTACTGGCCGTTACTGAAGTACCTGCACAGCTTTCAGAAACACTGTTGTCAATCTCAGATAATCCCTTAGTTATCTTACTTATCGTTAATTTGATCTTATTAATGTTAGGCACATTTATGGATATGTCTCCATTGATCATTATTACCACACCAATATTTTTGCCTGTAATGACGGGCATCGGTATGGATCCAGTGCAATTTGGCATTATGCTAATCCTAAATTTGGGAATAGGCTTAATCACCCCACCAGTCGGTTCTGTACTTTTTGTTGGTTGTGCCGTCGGCGGTATCCGAATTGAAGATACAATTCGGACCATTTGGCCTTTTTACCTGGCCTTCGTTTTTGTGCTAGCTCTGGTTACTTACTTGCCTGCAACAACGCTCTTTTTACCAGGATTATTTAGTTAAATGAAAGTTCTTAATAGTAAAAATTATCCTGAGCACATCAACACTGTTAATGCTCCAAATTTCAATCGTAATGATGTTAAGTCATCTATTGTTCACTTTGGAGTTGGCAACTTTCATCGTTGTCATCAAGCCGTATATTGTGATGATTTACTGAATAAAGGCGAACTTGACTGGGGCATTATTGGCGTATCACTAAGGTCAGCCAATGTTCGTGATGCGCTGGCACCTCAAGACTTTCTGTATACTCAAGCTACATTAGGTGAAGAAACGCAGTACCGCGTGATCTCCTCACTCACCAATATTTTGGTCGCGCCAGAAAGTCCGAGTGCGGTAGTGATGACGCTAGCGGATGACCAAACGCAAGTGGTCACGATTACCATTACCGAAAAAGGCTACTGCTTAAGCGATGGGTTAATTGACGTTAATCATGAAGCTTTTAGGCATGATCTACAATTACTAAGCAAGCCACAGAGTATTTATGGTTTTCTTGCCGCAGGCATAATAAAACGCCACCATCAAAACGGCAGTGCTTTCAGCATTATGTGTTGCGATAACATGCAAGGGGGCGGCGAATACCTAGCTCAAGGCGTTAACCGCCTATTAAATCAACATAGTGAGCAGGCTTATGCCTGGGCACAGCAACATGTGAGCTTTATTTCATCTATGGTGGATAGAGTATCACCCGCTACCAGCCAATCGTTAAAAGACAGTATTGCGCGTGATTTAGCGTTTGTTGACCAATGGCCCGTTTCCGCAGAGCCCTTTAGCCAATGGGTAATTGAAGACAACTTTGCCGGGGAAAAACCGCCATTTGAGCAAGTCGGCGCTTTGTTTGTAAAAGATATTGCTTCATTTGAAAATATGAAACTGCGGTTTCTAAATGCCGGCCATTCGATTGCGTCTGCTTTAGGTTACCTTGCGGGCAAGAAATATATTCACGAAGCATTAGCCTGTACGAATATTTTAACTTTTGTCAAACAAACTCTTACTGGAAATATTTTAGCGGTAAGCCCCGTGCCAGATGCAATCAGTGCTGCAGATTATATAGAACAAGTCCTTGCTCGTTTTCAAAACAGTGCTTTACCCTATGCGGTTTTACAAGTGGGTAGCGACAGTTCTCAGAAAATTCAGCAGCGCTTGTACCCGAGCATAGAAGCAGCGATTACTAATCAAAGTGACAGTGCATATTTGTCATTTTCGCTGGCAGCGTGGCTCGCCTATATTGACCAAGCTATTGTGCACAAGGAACTCAATGATCCATTAAGCGCGCAATTTGAAAAAATGCATAAGCTTGATCTAAAACAGCGAAGCAAAGCTTATCTTGAATTAGCAGGTGCCGCACAACATAGTTTTTATGCAAACAGTCATTTTATGCAAGCAGTGCTGGCTGACTATATTTCGATCAGTGAGCAGGGCATTGAGCAAGCATTAGATGCTTTCAACCAAGCATTGACATCTAAAGAGCAAAAAACAGCTCAAACTTAATCTATTTTTTATTCCTAAATAGGAGGAATTGTTATGCGTGAATCTTGGCGATGGTTTGGCCCTAACGACCCGGTTACTATTGATGATATTCGTCAAACAGGTGCAACTGATATAGTTACCGCGTTGCATCATGTAGCAACCGGTGAAGTTTGGTCATTCGAAGATATTAGTGCTCATCAAGCTTTAATCGAGTCTAGATCCAAAAATCAACTTTATAGCACCCAAGAGTTGAACCAGCTACGTTGGTCAGTTGTTGAAAGCATTCCAGTGCATGAAGACATCAAATTGAGACGACCAGGTCAGCAACGTTATATTGATAACTGGATCACTTCAATGGAAAATCTGGCGAAGTGTGGCATTAAAACCATCTGTTATAACTTTATGCCTGTTATTGATTGGACCAGAACAGACCTGAAATTTTTATTACCCAGTGGCGCTTATGCTTTACGTTTTGACCAGGTGAAATTTGCCGCTTTTGATTTGTTTATTCTGCAAAGAGAACAAGCTGAACTTGACTATAGTGAAGCAGAAATAAGTCAGGCACAGCACACATTCAGCAAAATGTCGGCTGATGAGAAAACGCAACTCACCAATAATATTATTGCCGGATTACCCGGCAAAATGACCGGCAGTTATCAGCTGGAGGATTTTCGGGAAGCTCTAAGTCAATACAAAAATATTAGCGCGGACAATTTACGAGATAATCTAGTTAACTTTCTTACACAGGTATTACCTAGAGCAGAACAGCTTGGCGTAAAACTAGCTATACATCCAGACGATCCACCTCGTGACTTACTAGGTTTACCTCGCATCATTTGTACCGCTGATGATCTAAACATATTATTCGAACGTTTACCTAGCCCTGCGAATGGCATGACCTTATGTGTAGGTACCTACGGGAGCCGCGCTGATAATGATCTTCCAAAAATGGCAAAAATATTTGGCGAACGCATTCATTTTGCTCACCTGCGTGGTGTGAGTAAAGATGCGCAAGAACAACGTTCATTTTTTGAAGCCAATCACTTGGACAGTGATATTAATATGGTTGCTGTAATAAAAGCATTGTTAGCAGAAGAAAATAACCGCCAAATTGATGGGCAATACAAAAATCAACAACAGCTACAAGAAATTTATATTCGCCCTGATCATGGCCATCAAATGATGGATGACATTCATAAAACTGTAAACCCAGGTTATTCAGGAATTGGTCGCTTAAAAGGCCTAGCCGAAATAAGAGGCGTTATTAGAGCATTGACAAGTCAATGAAGTTTAATCCAATACTCTTTTGTCAAATTATTCGACTAACAGGTAGCCAGCAATGAAAAAAATATTCTTAATAGGTGAGTGTATGGTTGAGCTTACTAAAACTTCAACCAAAACTTTAAAGCAATCATTTGCTGGTGATGTTTTTAATACTGCGGTCTATCTAAAACGAATTTTTAATCAACATAAAGTACATTTCATCAGTACGATAGGAAGTGACCCGTTTAGTGACGACATGCTCAATAGCTGTCATCAGGAAAGTTTAAATACCGAATTTGTGTTTAGAATGCCTGAAAAAAACCCCGGTTTATATTCAATTCAAACTGATGATGACGGGGAGCGCAGCTTTACTTATTGGCGTAACGATTCCGCAGCGCGTCAGCTAATGCAATTTGTAAATGAAGATGTGATAACTCAGCTCAAGCTAGCAGATATGGTGTTTTTTTCAGGCATATCGTTGGCGGTTATAACACCTGCAGATCGTAAAAAATTCTGGGTTTTTATAGAAAGATTAAAAGCTGCGGGTGTCACCATTGTTTTTGATCCTAATTATCGTGCCGCTATGTGGGAAAACGAAATACAAGCCAAAGATCAATTTGAACAAGCATTTTATCTGGCAGACATAATTTTGCCGGGGGTAGATGACTTTAAAGACCTTTACGGTTTAACGAGTGCTGAGCAAATAGTCGATTTTTGTCAGTCCTTTGCTATTCAGGAGTTGATCATTAAAAATGGCCAACACGGTATATTTTGTTGGCACCAAGGTAACCGCGATTATTTCAATATTGTTGCAGTTGATAAAGTGATAGACAGTACTGCAGCTGGTGATTCTTTTAACGGTGCATATCTTGGTGCAAGATTACAAGGTTGTACAATAGCCGAAGCAGTTAACTTAGCTGGCAAGGTGGCTGCCATAGTCATTCAATATCCGGGTGCCATAGTTCCTTTTAATATTTTTACCGAACATTTAGCCGGACTTAGCAAAAAAGAGGCAATTGGGGTTAAGTGATTCCACTAGTTAAGTTGATTAATCCTGTGCGTTGGCAGTTATACCAATGGCGACCGACTAAAATACTAGTAAATGATGAGAAGGTTTATTCTTCTTATAGTCCCATGGAGCGATTTTTTAGAAGCTCAAAATCGGAATAAATATCAACCACAGGATATCGGGATTTTACCGAAGCCAAATAACTAATTATATTATTGGCTATTAAAGTCAAACCAGACCACATCACTACAATGATGGTTTAAGCCCAAACGAGTCAGAACGAAGATACTGGCTTTACTATAAAACCGTAGCAAATATTACTCAACCACTACAAACAAGAAGAATTTTAGTATATGAACAATAAAAACAAAATTGAAATTTTTTTTACTGCTACCTCCGTCGTTCTGACAGTCTTTCTAGCAGGTTGTTCTAATGGTACAACAACGTTCAATCAGATCGACACGCCTAAGTTTGCACAGACAAAACTTGATGCTCGCGCAGTTGATCTTATCAGCGCTGATGGTTACCTGTTTAAAGATCTTAATAAGAACGGTAGATTGGACTTTTACGAAGATTGGCGTAAGACAGTTGATGTGCGGATAGACGATCTGCTTTCTCAAATGACTCTCGACGAAAAAGCAGGAATGATGCTGATCGACACTATGAATGCTGCGGCTTATGGTTCAGTTAACAGCACTCACGTTGATTATATTGAGACGCAATTGATGAGCCGTTTTATCTTCCGCAATGTAATCTTGCCTCAGAACGAGGTTAACGCACTTGATGAGAACAAGCGCTCGCCACATGGAGATATTATTAGTGGTCGCAACAGCGCTCCAATAAGCCCATCGGAAGCCGCTCAATATATGAATACAGTGCAAGAAATACGCGAGTCTACCCGCCTAGGTATCCCGGCATTGTTTAAATCCAATGCGCGTAACCATAACGACCCTAATGCAAAATTTGGCATTAACGTATCTGCTGGTGCCTTCTCCGAGTGGCCCAAAGAGGCTGGTCTGGCCGCCACCCGCGATATGGGGCTGATCGGAGAGTTCGCTCAGATTATGCGCACTGAGTGGAATGCAATAGGATTGCGTGGCATGTACGGCTATATGGCGGATCTCTCTACCGAACCGCGCTGGTACCGTGTACATGAAACATTTACTGAAGACTCAGATCTGGCTTCTGAAATTATGACAGTGTTAGTAAAAAATCTACAGGGTAGGGTAGTTGGCTCTAAAAGCGTAGTGTTGACCATGAAACACTTCCCTGGCGGTGGTCCACAATTTCTAGGGCTTGACCCGCATTACATAGCGGGTCAGCATCAGAGCTATCCGACTAACAAATTTGACTATCATCTTAAGCCCTTTAAGGCGGCGATCGATGCCGGTGTTGCGGCGCTGATGCCTTACTATGGAATTATCGGCGGCGGACAGTGGTCACTGAACAATCCGGACGAGACTAATTTGGATGTGGGTGGCGTTAAATTGGCTGATCTTGTATCTGAACACGAAAAAGATACAGTACGAGTGCCATTTAACGGATACAGCACTACTGTGGGTACCCCAGCGGGTAATGTCGGAATAGCGTTTTCCACAGGGATGCTGTCGGATCTACTGCACAGGGATCTCGGCTTTAGGGGGGTGATCAACTCCGATACAGGCATTATTGGAGATACGAACACCGGCCAGGCTGATACTGAAACTATGCAAAACAACCGCGCTTGGGGTCTACAGAATATGAGCAAGGCTGAACAACTGGTCGTCGCGATCGAAGCAGGCACAGATGTATTTTCCGGCTTCCATAACAATGCTGAGATCCGAATTCTAGTCGAGCAAGGCCTAGTGTCTGAAGAGCGTATTGATGAGTCAGTTAAACGTTTATTGCAAGTTCAGTTTGAGCTAGGTCTGTTTGAAAATCCTTATGTAGATTCTGTGCGTGCAAATGCCATTGTCGGTAACGCATCTTTCCAGGCAAAAGCTCAATTGGCACAACGCAAAGCCGTGGTTCTGCTTGACAATAAAGTAGCGAATGGTGAAGTAGAGGCGATTCTGCCGCTGCCCATTCCGACTGAAAAGGCACCGGTTAAACTCTATATTATGGGGATGAATAGCGAGGTGGTTAAAGGCTATGGCTACATGGTGACTGCTGGTGATGCGGTGGACGTGCGGCCGAGCGCGACAGATAATGACTATGCTCTTATCCGTGTGCGTGTCACAAACAAAGATACCGGCATGTTAGTATTCGGTGGTGCGAAATTTAAAGAGCTCAGCGTGCTGGACTTTACTAATATGGCGGCCGCGGAATCATGGGAAATCAGTCCCTCTCTATCAGAGATCCAAGCCGTTATGGGCGAAGTTGGTGCTGAAAAAACGGTGCTTTCCGTTTACTTTCGCCAGCCATTCGTGTTGGATTTAGCCAGCGGCTTGAAAAACGCAGGTGCTATTCTGGCAACCTTCGGCTCAAAGGATAATGCGCTGATGGATGTTATTACTGGTAAGTTCAATCCGAGCGGTAAACTGCCATTCGCTTTGGCCAATAGTGGCCAGGCTATTATCGATCAAGCATCCGATGCACCGGGTTATGCTGCAGAAGATACTTTGTATCCATTCGGTTACGGTCTGAGCTACAAATAACTAGATAATTGAGACACCACATAAGCAAGCCGGTATCCAGTGTATCAGTAAAATTCAACAGCAACTTGAGCAGAACTTCGGGTTACGCTTTAGCCGGGGCGCTATCTCTGAGGCCCAGGGCGGGGTCAGCACCATGCTTACCCCGCTTACCATTCTATTAATCCTGCTGACCAACAATGAAGCCGAGCGCTCGTCACACAGCTACGTGTTATGGCGAAAAGGCAGTTACGTTGTGTGGTCACTTCAAAGCGAGCTATTTCGTCAGCGCATTCGTTACAATCATCATGTGCTAAGTGCCAGTAGGAGCAGTGTAAAACAGTTTTGGACTATCACTGCTTTCAAAAAAGATCGCAAAGAAACTATAGTAATAGCGGCTAATTTTTTGTGAATGTGCCAACGTTATTATAACCTAGGCAAGGGTTATACTCTTGCCTCGTGGGGCACAGATGAATACACCGACATACTTGTCCACCTTCTAGATTGTCCAACGTCAGACTATAGGAAGTAATACCAACGGCACAAACCTTCAAAATCAACGTCTACAATACCCACGCAACGGTCAGTATATGGAAATTTCCGAACGGCAGGTATGGTGGCAAACGAGATCGTCAAAACCAGTTTTTTTGAGCCACCGCTACGACGGCTTATGGCACACAGTTGACCTAACAACTTGACAAGCTTATCGTCTTCTTAGAGCGAAAAGCAGACAAACAAGTTAATCATCTTAAGGACGGGAATTCCGACAAAGCGGTCATTAGCACTTAGAGTAATATTGGTGCATTTTGCTACTAAAACCCATCTTTAGGAACGTTCTCTATCCGTCGGCCATGTGCCCAGACTGTGTAAAAACTCCAACGACCAAATT
>Ga0307492_10000449_pt1 | contig 17571 bp, 17 predicted proteins | sample SI3LmetaG_FD_202365 | JGI IMG/M metagenome (GOLD analysis project Ga0307492, IMG submission 202365) | Sea-ice brine microbial communities from Beaufort Sea near Barrow, Alaska, United States - SI3L | ecosystem: Environmental > Aquatic > Marine > Coastal | place: USA: Alaska | collected 2017-05-06 | reverse complement strand
TAAAACCTGCTGTGCAGTTAAATTTTGTTGTGCTAATAAAACCAAACTATGAAACCATAAATCTGCAATTTCATAAATTATCTGCTCTTTATCTCCCGACTTTGCGGCAATGATAGTTTCTGCAGACTCTTCACCAATTTTCTTTAATATAGTGTCGATGCCCTGATCGTATAATTTCGCGACATAGGAACTAGATGGATTTCCACCTTTTCTTGATTCGAGCACTGTCATCAAGCGCGCGAGTATATCATCACTCATTGGTAAATCTCTTCAGGATTTTTAACTATTTTCTCATCAACTTGCCATTGCCCGTTATTTAAAACACGGAAGAAACAGCGTCGACGACCGGTGTGACAAGCAATGCCACCAATTTGCTTTACTTTAAGTAGAATAACATCAGCATCACAATCAAGGCGGATTTCTTCTAGAGTTTGGACATGCCCTGATTCTTCACCCTTAAACCACAACTTGCTGCGCGAGCGAGACCAATAAACAGCACGCTGATGCTGCACCGTTAAAGCCAGCGCTTCGACATTCATCCAGGCCATCATTAGAATTTCACCGCTATTCGCATCTTGAGCAATGGCGGGCACCAGGCCTTTGTCATCCCATTGCACATCATTGAGCCAGTTTTCCATTAGCGACGCACCTCGATACCTTTTTGTTGCATATAGGCTTTGGCCTGTTCGATCCGGTATTCGCCAAAGTGAAAAATACTCGCGGCTAATACGGCATCGGCCCTGCCCTTTAATACACCGTCGACCAAATGATCCAGATTGCCAACCCCGCCTGACGCTATCACGGGAACTCGAACTGCTTCAGACACTTGACGGGTTAAGTCGTTATCGAATCCAATTTTGGTGCCGTCTCGATCCATACTAGTTAAGAGAATTTCTCCGGCTCCAAACGAGTCCATTTTTGCGGCCCACTCAACCGCATCGATTCCAGTTGATTTACGTCCGCCGTGGGTGAATATTTCCCACCGATCGACCTCACCTGACTGACTGACTTTTTTTGCATCAATGGCCACTACAATGCATTGCGATCCAAATTTTTGTGCCGCTTCCTGCACGAATTCCGGGTTGAATATAGCGGCAGTATTAATGCTCACTTTATCAGCGCCAGCATTTAACATTCGGCGTATATCGGAGACTTCACGTATACCACCGCCCACTGTGAGCGGGATAAACACTTCACTTGCCACCGCTTCAACAACATGCGCCATCGTCTCTCGATTATCCGAGCTGGCAGTAATGTCCAGAAAAGTAATTTCGTCCGCACCCTCCAGGTTATAACGCCGAGCATTCTCAACTGGATCACCAGCATCTCGTATATCGACAAACTTAACACCCTTCACGACTCGACCGTTATCAACGTCGAGGCATGGAATAATTCTTTTGGCTAGAGGCATGTTCTTTAATTAATGAGGTTAGTTAAGGTGTCTAATTGGCAGTGTCAATAGTCTGATTTTGATTAACTAGTTTTGATCAATATATTGCTGAGCTTGCTCTAGGCTAATCGTCCCCTCATATAGAGCCCGCCCAATAATCACGCCTTCAATACCCGAGTTTTTGGCTTCATTCAGCCTTATAATATCATTCATATCTGTCACACCACCGGAGGCTATGACCGGAATATTGATGGCTGATGCGAGCTGACTCGTTGCCTCAACATTAACACCTTGCATCATGCCGTCGCGGCTGATGTCAGTGTAAACGATAGATGAGACGCCTTGATCTTCAAATTTCTTCGCTAGATTTTGTGCGGACAGATCAGAGCTTTCCGCCCAACCTTGCACAGCGACCATGCCATCCTTTGCATCGATCCCGACAATAACTTTGCCGGGAAATTCGAGGCATAGCTCGGTCACAAAACCAGGGTTCTTCACTGCTTGAGTGCCAATAATCACGTAACTCACGCCTGCTTCTATATAGGCGCTCGCTGTTTCGACGGTTCGAATACCACCACCAATCTGAATCGGTAATTCAGGATGCGCTGCAGAAATGGCCTCGATGATGTCGGCATTGACTGGCTCACCTTCGAAGGCGCCATCCAAATCTACTAGATGCAAACGTTTGCACCCCTGCGAAACCCACTTAGTGGCCATTGCCACCGGATCATCGGAGAAGACCGTACTATCTTCCATACGACCCTGTCGCAAGCGGACGCATTGCCCCTGCTTTAAATCAATTGCTGGAATTAAATTCATGCCTGCCCGTCCCATTCGACAAAATTAGTCAGTAATTGAAGGCCTGCTTTGGCACTCTTTTCAGGGTGGCATTGCAGAGCAAATACATTATCTTTGGCTATCGCACTAGTAAAAGTGAACCCATAGTCGCACTCACCGGCAACTAACCGCTTATCTTCGCACTCAAGGTAGTAGCTATGCACAAAATAGAATCGAGCATTATCTTCTATCGAATACCAAAGTGGGTGAGCTTTCGTTTGAGATAGGTTATTCCAACCCATGTGCGGCACTTTTAATTTATTACCGACAGCGTCCTGGTGCGAATCACCAAAATATTTGACCCGACCGGCATACAGCGACAGGCAATCAGTGCCCTGGTTTTCTTCACTAAAATCTATTAAGACCTGCATACCCATGCAAATACCTAGAAAGGGCTTTTGCTCGGCAGCAGCCAAAACTGTGTCTCGCAACTCGTAGCTCTCAATCGCTCGCATACAATCTCGGGCAGCGCCCTGCCCTGGGAATACAACGCGATCGGCATTCATGACCTGATCGGGACTGGAGGTGAGTACAACCTGTTGTTGCTTACCCGAAACATATTGAAGTGCATTGACTACAGATCGCAGGTTACCCATGCCATAGTCAACAACGGCAATCGTTTGCATTGACTACAATACGCCTTTCGTCGAAGGGATCACACCAGCCATGCGCTCATCAGCAGATACCGCATAGCGAACTGCTCGGCCAAATGCCTTGAAAATAGTTTCGGCAACATGATGCGCATTTTTACCATACAACGTATCGATATGTAGCGTGGCTGGCGCATGATTGACAAAGCCCTGGAAGAACTCGTGAATCAAATCGACATCAAACTGACCAATGCGCGCTCGCGGATATTCAACACGATACTCAATTCCGGGTCGACCCGAGAAGTCTATAACGACTCGAGAAAGCGCTTCATCCAATGGCACATAAGCGTGGCCATAACGCATGATGCCTTTTTTATCACCCAGCGCCTGCTTAAATGCTCGACCTAAGCCAATACCGACATCTTCAACTGTGTGATGATCATCAATATGAAGATCACCATTTGCTTTGACATCAATATCGATCATGCCATGGCGAGCTATCTGATCCAGCATGTGCTCGAAAAATGGAATGCCTGTGTTGAAACTAGATTTACCCGTGCCATCCAAGTTGATGGATACACTGATTTGGGTTTCTAGCGTGTCTCTAGTAACTGTTGCGATGCGGTCTGACATGGGTCGGCTTTTCTAGGTTCGTAAGAGGGGACAGATAATAATCGACATTCGACCTGAATTCGACCTTTTAAATGAGATTAATTGACGCCATTTCTCCCCGCAACTGAGTCGAACCACTTAATTCAGCCACCTAATCATGCCACTCAATCAAGAATGAAAGTCACTGGCCCATCATTGATAAGTTCAACCTGCATGTCTGCGCCGAACTGACCACATTCGACAGTGGCATAAATACTTCGCGCGGCATCAACCATCGCCTGAAATATTACTTTGCCATGTTTTGGAGTAGCCGCCGAGGTGAAACTTGGCCGGCGACCTTTGCGAGTATTCGCTGCCAGAGTGAACTGCGGAACCAGTAATAACGCACCCTCTATATCAACTAGTGATGAGTTCATTTTACCCTCGGCATCAGCAAATATTCGGTAGTTTAAAATGCGCGATAAAAAAAGACGCAGCAGCGCATCATCGTCATTGGGTTGAACACCGATCAAGGCCAAAATACCCTGATCGATTCGACCTATGCAATCGCCATCGACAGTAACACTCGCTTTGCTAACACGCTGTAACAGAGCGATCAAACCAAAAGCTCAAACATTTGATTGCAGCTTTCCACCAATGCGTGGCTGATACCCGGCTCTGATGCGGCATGACCTGCGTTACCAATCACTTTAAGTTGGCTGCCTGACCAGCCTTGGTGCAGCAATAATGCCTGATCGATTGGGCAAACCATGTCGTATCGACCATGCACTATAAAACCAGGAATGTCTTTTAGTTTGAGTGCATTTTCAAGCAGGTAATTCGGCTCAAAGAAGCTTTGATTCATGAAGTAGTGACATTCTATGCGGGCGATACTCAATGCAAAGTGAGGGTCACTAAAATCTTCAACGAGTTTTTTATCTGGCATCAAAGTGATCGAAGAGCCCTCCCAGATTGACCAGGCTTTTGCAGCCCCCATCCGAATAATTTCGTTCTCGCTGGTGAGCCGACTGTAATAGGCAGCTACAATATCACCACGTTCAGACAGTGGAATGGGGGCAATAAAACGAGCCCAGCCTTCGGGTTGAATGCGCGCTGCATCGCCCCTGAAAAACCAGTCAACATCTGTCTCTCTGGCTAAAAAAATACCACGCAATATTAAACCTAGCACTTTTTCGTTATGGCTTATCGCGTAAGCGAGTGCGAGTGTCGAACCCCAAGAGCCACCAAATACGACCCAGCGGTCTATTTTCAGAAATTCACGAATTTTTTCCAGGTCAGCGACCAGATCCCAGGTTGTATTATTATTCAGGTTAGCGTGTGGCTTTGATTTCCCACAGCCGCGTTGATCGAATAAAATAATGCGGTATTTTTCAGGATCAAAAAAACGACGATGACCTGGGTCACAGCTACCACCCGGCCCACCATGCAAAAACACGACCGGTATTCCTTGTGGATTACCACTTTCCTCAAGATAGAGTACATGTTCATCAGAGACAGGGAACCGCCAGGTGCTCGCGGGTTTGATCGCAGGAAATAACATTGGATACTCCGATTTAATTTAAATCAATTTGGGATCTGTCAGGGCGTAGGGCTAGTCCTACCTTTATGTACCTTATTGTCCTGCAGTTTATCAAGCTTTTCGCGATATCAATAATGCTTCTGGCATGACACTATAATCTCACGTCTCAAGGATTGAATGACAGTCAAGGATGCGACCGATGCGCAAGGAAGCGCATCCAAGGATGAACGTACAAGCAACTCCTCGAGGTGGACTCTACTGCCCTGATCTATCGATCAGGGCTTTTTTATGCCTAGAAGACAGTCAATACGCCGGATAATATGATCATCTACTGAACAGTTACCGTTATATCGGTAAACAACGTCTGATAATTTTCGGCATCAAATGCGGTATCGAGTTCATCCAAGTTATCGGCATCCGCAGTCGACAGGCCCGCAAAGTCGAACAGCCCTCGATCGAGTAAATGTGAAGGCGTAACACGACCTAACGCATTAAATATATTTTGCACACGGCCCGGGCTGGTTTCATCCCATTGTTTCAGCATTGCTTTTACCGATTGACGCTGCAGGTTTTCCTGCGAGCCACAAAGATTACAGGGAATAATTGGGAACTCTCTTAATGCGGCGTATTGCTTGATCGGTTTCTCTCTGACGTAAGCCAATGGGCGAATCACCACATTGCGCTTGTCATCACTAACCAGTTTGGGCGGCATCGATTTGAGACGGCCGTTATGAAACATATTCAAGAAAGCAGTTTCGACCATATCATCCGCATGATGCCCCAACGCAATTTTGGTCGCACCCAATTCGACGGCTGTATTGTATAACACGCCTCTTCGTAATCGAGAACACAAAGAGCAGGTTGTTTTGCCCTCCGGTATTAACTTAGTCACAATACTATAAGTATCTTCTTCAACCACTCGATAATCAACACCGAGCGCTTCCAGATACTCTGGCAATACATGTTCTGGAAACCCGGGTTGTTTTTGATCGAGATTGACCGCTATTATCTCAAATTGAATAGGGGCTGCTTGCTGCAAACCCAGCAACATATCGAGCAAAGTATAGCTATCGGCTCCTCCACTGAGGCAAACCATTATTCGGTCGCCCTGCTCTATCATATTGAAGTCACTGACGGCTCGCCCGACCAGGGCACGGATTTTTTTATGAGCTTTAGCGAGTAAAGGGTTAGTCGATTTATTCAGGTTTTTTGTGAAGTTCATGGCCATCTTAAGTTATTTTCTCCAGAATGCGGGCGTAAACAGAACCAGCAGGGTGAATATTTCCAATCGTCCTAACAGCATTGCCAGACATAAAACCCATTTTGCAAAATCGTTGATCGAGGCGAAATTTTGCCCGACATCACCAAGTCCAGGGCCTAAATTATTGAGGCATGCGGCTACTGCTGAAAAAGCAGTTTCCTGATCTAACCCGGAGGCCATAAGCAACAGAATCATCAATGCCGATATTGCAAAATAGGCTGCAAAGAAACCCCAGACCGCTTCGAGCACTTTTTCGGGCAATGGTTTGTTACCAATTTTGACAGCTATTTGTGCGTTTGGATGCACCAGCCGTTTCAATTCGCGTGCGCCTTGCTTGACCAGTAATAAAATCCGAATCACTTTAATACCACCACCAGTCGAACCAGAACAGCCACCAATAAAGCTAACGTAAAGCAGCAGCACTGGTAAGAAACCTGGCCATGCATAGTACTCTGCTGTGGTGAACCCTGTTGTGGTACCAATTGATACAACGTGAAATAGACCGGTAACGATTGATTCTGTCGTCGAGGTAAAAGTATCGTTGATTTGTAAATAGCCGATAGTGATTACGCTCACCGCAGCCAGCACTCCAATATAGGTTTTAAATTCGCTATCACGCCAATAGGGGCGCAATGTTCGGTTCCGGATAGCGCCAAAGTGAATAGCGAAATTGATGCCCGATAACAGCATAAAAACAACAGCTATCAATTCGATGGCCGTGTTGTCGAAATAGCCTATGCTCGCATCATGTGTCGAGAATCCGCCAATTGCAACCGTTGAAAAAGCGTGCGCGATAGCGTCGAAAAAATCCATACCTGCCACCCAGTAGGCGGCGCTACAGGCAATGGTTAAACCCAGATAAATAAACCAAAGCGCCTTAGCTGTTTCGGTGATACGCGGCGTGAGTTTATTATCCTTCACTGGCCCCGGCGTTTCGGCACGAAAAAGTTGCATGCCACCAATTCCCAACATGGGCAATACAGCAACGGCGAGTACAATAATACCCATGCCACCCAGCCATTGTATTTGCTGTCGATAAAACAATAGCGAGTGCGGCAATTGATCTAAACCAACGATAACGGTTGCACCCGTGGTGGTTAAGCCCGAAATCGATTCGAATATTGCATCGGTAATTGATAAATCAGGGGTTTCGGACAGGTAAAACGGAAGGCCACCAAAGATACCCAAAACCGTCCAGAACAGTACAACGACCAAAAACCCATCGCGCAGTCTTAACTCCTTTTTCTGATTTTTAACCGGTAGGTAGAGCAAGATGCCACACACCAGGGTTAACAGAAAGGCCTCTAGAAACGGCAGGACAGAGCCATCCTGATACAGCAGCTCGATGGCAACTGGGGGTAATAAAGTGCTGCTAAAAATAACGAGCAACAAACCCAAAATACGCTGGATAACTAGTAATTGCATGAGGTCTTACCCGCGCTAGAAGTATGTAAACCCGACCTGGAACAAGCGTTCAACATCGGATATTTTTTTCTTATCAGTGAGGAATAAAATGACATGATCTTCAGATTCAATCATGGTGTCGTGGTGCGCAATCAACACCTTATCGCCTCGTACTATCGCGCTGATGGTAACGCCAGTAGGCAATTTTATTTGATCTATTGATCGCCCCACTACCTTCGATGAGCTTTTGTCGCCATGCGCAATTGCTTCAATAGCTTCAGCAGACCCCCGCCTTAATGCATGCACAGCAACCACGTCACCTCGACGGATATGGGCCAGCAGCGTACCAATGGTAACCTGGTGTGGAGAGATAGCAATATCAATTAACCCGCTCTCAACTAGATCCACATAAGCGGGACGATTGATGAGCGACATCACTTTTTTAGCGCCTAGTCGTTTCGCCAGCATCGACGATAATATATTCGCTTCGTCGTCATTGGTGAGAGCACAAAAGACATCCATACTCTCAATGTTTTCTTCGGTTAATAGCTCTGGGTCGGCGGCGTCACCAAGCAATACAATGCTAGAATCAAGTATACCTGACAACTGTTTTGCTCTGCCCGCAAAGCGCTCAATTACTTTCACCTGATAATCTTTCTCGAGTAGCGCGGCTAATTGGCCTCCAATATTTCCTCCACCTGCAAGCATCACCCGTTTAATTGGCTTTTCGAGCTTACGCATCTCCGATATCACTGCCGGAATATGTTTGCGTGCCGCAATAATATAGACTTCATCGTCAACTTCCACGACGCAATCTGCCGATGGTTTGATTGACAGGCCGTCACGAAAAATGGCCGCCACTCGCATATCCACACCCGGCATGTGCTGCTTCATCGTTTTGATCGCATGACCCACTAATGGCCCACTGTCGTAGGCTTTAACTGCAACCAACTGCACCTTACCATTGGCGAAATCGAGTACTTGAAGTGCACTCGGATGTTCAATGAGATGGTGGATATAGTCGGTGACCAGTGATTCTGGACTAATCATAAAGTCGACAGGGATCGATTCGGGCGAAAATAAATCGGGGTTACGCAAATATTCTGATGAACGAATACGAGCAATTTTGGTTGGCGTATGAAATAACGATGATGCTATCTGACAGGCCATCATGTTGGTCTCATCGCTATTGGTCAGTGCTATCAGCATGTCGGCATCATCGGCACCGGCCGACTCTAATATATTAGGGTAAGAACCATTGCCACAAATGGTTCTTAGGTCTAATCGGTCCTGCAGGTCAGATAGAATTTGCTGGTCCTTATCGACAATGGTTATTTCGTTGGCTTCTTCTCTGGCAAGTTCCGTTGCGACTGTAGAGCCGACCTGGCCTGCACCGAGTATTATGATATTCATAATTAGTATTATTCTTTTTTGATGTTTTTTTAGAAACTATTTTGGGAGCTAAATTTCGGGTCCATATTTTCGAGTCTATTTTTTATTGTGCAGACCTAAGCTCTTTAACTTTCGATACAAATTTGTTCTTTCTTGGCCGACTCGTCGCGCCAGTTCGGTCATATTGTTACCACACATCTCAAGATGGCGCGAAAGGTACTCTCTTTCGAAGGCTTCCCGCGCTTCGCGTAAATCCATATCCAGGTTAACCGTTAACTGCATCGTATTGGTGTCATTTGGGAGGGCTTGCGACTCAAACTGCCTTAAAATGAGTTCAATTTCCTCAAGCTCGATCGTTTCACTATCACTATTCCCAAGAATTTTTTTGATGAACTGCTTGAGTTGTAAAATATCACCTAGCCACTCGTAGTTTCGTAATAAATTTTGGGCTGCAACACCAAAGTGTCGATAGGGCAATTGCTCATGATCGCTATACCAGTTGACATAATACTGGAGTAATTCGGGAATATCCTCAACATGCTCATATAGCGATGGTATATGGATAGCATCACGCCAGTATGCGGCAATCTTTGGCAAGATGTTAGGGCTTTCAGTTATCTCACTGTAGCTTGATCGACTGGCCACAATATACCGGTGTTTCGAGTCACGCCCGTCCGCAATTGCCTGTAATAGACTCGATTGTACATCGGGTGATAAGTCACTCACTTCTTCTATATAAATACTGCTGGCCAAGGGAGAGTATTGATTGAAGCGCTTTAATGGGTCGAAAAATTGGAGCGAAGATCCTGATAATTCACATAAATAAGACGCCCATATTTTTCTACCACTACCATTGGCACCTGAGAAGAATACTGGGTGACTAGAACGACTAATTAACTGCATGTCTAACTTTAATTGTTTGACTATATCACTATTGCCAACGGGCTCTTCCTTTTTACCATGGCGCATTTTTTCAGTTGATACAGCCACGCTAGCAAGCGCCGCTTTTACTGTATTTAATAACTTCGCCATCGACAATGGTTTTTCAACGAAGTCATAGGCACCAAACTTGGTTGCTTCGACCGCAGTTTCTACCGTGCCGTGCCCCGACATCATGACCACTGGGCAGGTATCGGTTTGTGAAGACTTCCATTCTTTCAATAATGTTACACCATCGACTTCAGGCATCCAGATATCGAGTAAAACCAGGTCAGGATTATTCGCACTTCGCTTTTCATTCGCGGCTTTAGCATGTTCTGCAACATCCACTAGGTAACCTTCATCTTCGAGAATATCCTTCAGCAAAAACCGAATATCGGGCTCATCATCAACCACCAGTATTCTTGCATTCATTAAATAACCTCAACCTTTTTAGTACTGCCATTTTTAATACTGCCATGCTCGATAACAGCACCGACAGAAATGATAGCGGCTTCATCTGATTCGGACATCATCGGCAAACGAACAATAAAGCGAACGCCACCTTGCTTCGCGTTTTCCACCCAAACTGCACCGCCATGCTCATCTACTATTTTTTTGACTATGGCCAAACCCAGGCCACTACCTTTCACTTTGGTTGTCACATAGGGCTCAAATATTTTATCGGCAACGTCAGCAGCGATACCTTTGCCATTATCTTCGACACTGAGTTCAACACAGGCCAGTCCAAGATATAATGTGCATTTTGTTTTTAGCTTTACCCAACCTTTTTCTCCAATCGTTTCGAGGCTATTTTTTACTAGATTATGCACTAGCTGACGTAATCGGACGCCATCAGCTAAAATGTGAGGTCTCGCGCCATCGAGTGACATCTCTATCGACACATGGGTGTGATTGTCGTGGTACAAAACCGCGATCGCTTCAAGCATTGCGTTTAAATCGATTGGTTCAGGGTTTTGCGACGCTGAACGAGCATAATCCGAAAACTCATTAACCATCGTCTTCATTGCCTCGACCTGCTGTACGATAGTATGGGTATATCGGTTCAACATCTCCTGTTTTTCGCCCGTGACTTCAGTGCTTAATTTACGCTGCAACCGCTCAGCCGATAATTGAATAGGGGTGAGCGGGTTTTTGATTTCATGCGCCAGTCGGCGGGCCATCTCACTCCAGGCTGAGTCCTTTTCTGCCTGAATTAATTCAGTTAAATCATCAACCACGACGACTTGCTCGCGTCTTGCTCCTAATTGAGATTGAATGGTGGTACCAGTCACTCGCAGGTTCTTCTTGCCACTGGGGCCTACGATTGTGACTTCTTCCTGCCATTCGTCCTGACTTTTCATTTGTCGTCGCACAACTTCAAAGAAAACAGCCATGCTTGGGTATAACTTCAAAACATCTTTAATCGATATTTCGGTAAAGAAAAAGCTATCTACCGAAAATATAAGGCAGGCAGCTGGGTTGCCACTTTTAATAAACCCGACCTCATCAATAGTGAGTACGCCGGAGGTTATGTGCTCCATCACCGATTCGAGGTAATTGCGCTGCATCGCTTCCATCACCTGGCTTTTTTCGGCGATGGCTCGTGTGCGCGAAATTTTACGTGTCATGGTGTTAAATGAACGTAGTAAAAAGCCTAGCTCATCATTGCCTGATACGGTCAATTGCTTTTCATAATCACCAGCCGCCACAGACTTTGTGCCTTCGACCAGCTCATTAATAGGAGCCACTAAATTACGTGCTGCAACAAATGCGAGCCAGATCGCCGATAGCACACTCAGCAACAATATTAGGGAGAGCGCCAGTGTAAAACTGGTTTTAAGCGGTAAGCGCAATACTGACAGTTGCTTATAACGATCAAAGGCGGCCTGCACACTAATGGTCAGTTCGTTTAGCCTGTCCGTGAATGGGAATAGTGCTTGAAGTGTTTTCGATTTTTCGGTAGCGTCAATGCTTTGCACCTGTACCGCTACTCGAATCGCAAGACCTGATATTTGACTATCTTCAAGCTTTAAGTAATGACTATCTTGGTCAAGATCGCCTACATCGGTGAGAGCTAATGCGGTTGGCATTATGGTTGAATCAATACTGCTCGAAGCAATGATCGACTGACTGTGATCTACTAGTGTTAACTCTATAGCATTTTGCTCTTCGCGCATTTCATCAAGATAAACGAATAGGATATTTTCGTTAATATTAGGGATTTCTGAGGCAATTAGCCGAGTCTTTTTTAAGGCTTCTCGCTTTCTTAAGTCCAGCGCACTGCGCCCTAACTGCAGGGAGTCTTCTAGCGCTACTTCAATACCCACATCAAACCAACTATCAATGCTGCGGTGGATAAAGCTCAGCGAAAAATAATACACGATGCTCACTGGGATAATCGTCAATAAAACAAAAACGCCAATCATCCGAGCGGTCAGGCGCGAACCAATTGTTTTTAGACGATACTGAATAACCAGCTTGAAAACGTTGTAAACGATAAGACCTATCAACGAGATAAGACCTATCGCATTAAAAAAGACCAACCAGCTATAGTACTTGCCAAAATTTGCCGAATTTGAAGTGGCATCACTTATTGCATAGAGCGACACCACAAGCAGAATCACCAAGGCTAAAATAGACAGGAAATTGCGAACCGCAGAATGCGTCACTGTAATTCCTCAATGTTGAATTCAAACCAATCACTTTGCAGTCCCCAGTCGTTATTCCACAAAGAGCTCGACTTTAGTGGCAGCGGCAGTTCATCGACATCAATGCCAGCCCGTAAGCGCAAATAGACACGCCCCGACTGATTGATGTTGGCGATATCGAACATCGGGTAGGCGTAGATCACCTTGAGGTATTGTACGGCCCCGTCGCGGCTATTAAAGTACAGCCGTTGATTAGCATTGACATCATATATAGCATAAGAGCTTAGCATCGGTAGGTAATGCAACTGGTATTGCTGCTTGAGTGACACCAACTTTTCATCCAACCAGTATCTACTATATTTAAGCACCTCCACTTCAAACATTAAAGGTACGGCAAAACCCTGATCAATGGCCGTATTAATGTACTTGGGAAGCTCTATTTCTATCGTTGAATCCAGAACTAGTAAACTGTCCTCGATCGTGAGGCTGGCATTTTTTATGTTAAAAGCAGTCTCAGCTTGTGCGATTGACGCAGCGCTGATGAGTAAACCAAACAATATTGCCTGAGCAAGTCTACACCAGACACTTCGACACCAATTGGAGCAGTATCTGTGAAACATCAGTCTTGCAGATCACTCTTCATAATCGTTTTGTGTATTTTCGCATAATAAAATCCGTCCATACCTTGCTGCCCCGGTAATATCTGCCGCCCATGTGGACGCTTGTGGCCCCATTGTACTGAATTCAAGCGATTTACCGTGCAGTTTTTATGGTGATCGACAAACCAGGCCATCTGCGCTTCATTTTCATCTTTAAAGATAGAACAAGTACTATAAATCATAATACCGCCCGGTTTCAGTAATGGCCACAAGGCCAACAATATGGCTTGCTGCTGTAACACCAGCTTTGGAATGTCATCATCACGACGTAATAGTTTGATATCTGGATGCCTGCGTATAACACCACTAGCCGAACAAGGAACATCCGCTAGAATACGATCGAATAACTCGCCGTCATGCCAATCAACTGGTTGGGCTGCATTACCACACTTCAGATGCGCCTGACGACCAATGCGTTCTAAATTTTGCTCTATGAGTGCCAATCGAGATTCATCTTTATCAATCGCAAATAAAGTGACCTCTTCACAAGTTTGCAATATATGTGCAGACTTTCCACCCGGCGCGGCACAGGCATCCAACACCCGCATCCCTGGCTTACAATCAAGTAATTTGGCTGCTATTTGAGCTGCAGCATCCTGCACACTGATCACACCCGATTCAAAACCCTCTACTTTGGAAACAGCACAAGGCTTGTCCAATACCACAGCCGACTCGACCAGCGGATGGATATCCGCAACTAGGTCCTGGTCACGCATTATCTCAATTTGCTGCTCACGTGTTCTCTGACTTAAGTCAACACGCAGCGTCATCGGTGCTCGCTGATTACCAGCTTGCAGAATTTCAGTGATGTCCTCAGGCCAATCTACCATTAGTTTATGGTTTATCCATTCCGGGTAAGCCATGTCAGCCGAAAGTGTTTCGATAGTCACTTCATCACGAATCAGCTGACGCAATAAACCGTTGACCAATCCTTTAGCCCAACTTTTTTTCTGACTAAGGGTTAGCTTGACTGATTCGTTCACAGCGGCATGATCGTCCACCCGCATCATCAATAATTGGTACATGCCGATCAGCAAAATAATTTCCAGGTCGAGATCCTTCGATTTAAACGGCTTTCGCAATCTGGGTTTGAGTAAATACTGCAAAGCGTAATAGTAGCGACATACTCCGTTCGCAAGTTCACGACATAATGCGGCATCCCGTGCATCCAAATCAGGAGATTTGACTAGCACATTGATTAGCGCATCATCTAGTGAACGCCCCTTACCAATGACCAGTAGCAATGACTGCAGTGCCAACTGTCTTGGGTTATCGGTACGTTTAGTGGCGCCCTTAGCACTGCGGTTGACGGCAACTCGACTATTCACAGAAACTGACTCCCTGTGAGGTTTCGACCATTAAACGCCTGAGCAGCACTACATCGTTTTTTACCCTCAAACTGCAATTCTTCAATACACAGCACAGCATCACCACAGCTAACATAAACACCATCATTGTTATGCTCGAGCACATCTCCCAACTCCCTAACGGTACGCGTATTATCGAGACTGGCTTGCCAAACTCGAACCAGCTTTCCATCTAGGTGGGTATAACTCACCGGCCAGGGTATGAAGGCTTTTATTTCGCGGGCAATTTGTTCTGCACTTTTATGCCAGTCAATTTCTGCCTCTGCCTTGCTCAGCTTGGCTGCATAATTGGCCTGCGACTCATCTTGAGCTTTTGGCTGCATTTGACCTAACTCAATGATGGGCAATGTGTTGATGAGCAAATCAGCGCCTAATTGCTTCAACTGCTCATGTAAATCAAACGAAGTCCAGCTAGGGTTAATGGGTAAAACTTGCTTTGAAATCATGCCACCTGTATCGAGACCACTATCCATTTGCATAATCGTTACCCCAGTCGACGAATCGTTCGCCAGAATAGCACGTTGTATTGGCGCCGCACCTCGCCAACGTGGCAATATCGAACCATGAATATTAATACAACCCAGCCGAGGCGCATTCAATATCGAGACCGGTAAAATCAAACCGTAAGCAGCCACTATCATCAGGTCAGCTTCGAGTTCGAGTAATTGTTCGACATCAATGGGCTGCTTTAATGAATCCGGTTGATAGACAGAAATATCGTAAGATAAAGCGCATTGCTTGACGGGGCTTTGCTGAAGTTTTCTACCCCGACCGGCCGGTCTGTCGGGTTGCGTATAAACAGCAATCACTTCATGTTCAGACTGCAATAGGGATTCTAAAGCAGGCACCGCAAAATCTGGCGTACCGGCATAAATTATTTTCATCATATGATTTCTTGTTGAGACTTAACCTTGATGACTGTGCACAGCCATCTACTACAAAGTCTAGTGACTAGGCTTGTTTCTTTTGTTTCAATAACTTCGATCGAATTCGACTACGCTTTAAAGGCGACAGGTAATCAACAAATAATTTACCTAACAAGTGATCCATTTCATGCTGTATACAAACAGCCTCCAGATCCTCTGCCTCTACTTCAAAAAAATCACCATTAACTTTCTGCGCTCGCACCCGAATGTGATTCGCTCTCGTGACAGGTTCATAGTAGCCCGGGATCGACAGGCAGCCCTCATCCATGCGACCTTCACCATCTGCCTCTAAAATTTCAGGATTAATGAAACATCTCGGTGCATCACCCTTGTCTGACACGTCAATCACCAGCAATCGAATATGCCGATCAACCTGACTAGCGGCTAAACCTATACCCGGTGCTTCGTACATCGTTTCGAACATATCGTTCACGAACTGCTTGAGTTCACCATCGAACAATGTCACAGGCTTCGCAATTGTACGAAGTTTTGGGTCAGGAAAATGCAAAATATTTAATAAAGCCATGTTTTCGAACTTCAAGAAGGTTTACAAGTAGTTGTTCCAAGTTAATGATTATATTAGAATCTTAGCCATTAAAAAGTTGTGGTTGGCTAAATTTTAGCTACAATCAATTAATTCGGTACCAATTTTTCAGGGGTTTATATGTCTATTCATGCCAAAAGACAGCTCGCAAATGGATTCATCCTGCTTTGTGGCGTTTTGATATTAAACGCCTGTGCGCCTAAAGCCCCGCCCTTTTCCATTATCGAGGCAGAACCTGAAGCTGTCGATATCACAACAGTAAAAGCTAGCATCACCGAACCCGAGCCAGCTGAAACCATTATCTACGAACCAGAATACCCTGAAACCTATATTGTACAAAAAGGAGACACTTTGTGGGATATTTCGTCACACTTTTTGCGCGACCCTTGGCATTGGCCTGAAATTTGGTTCAAAAACCCTCAGGTTGAAAATCCACATCTAATTTATCCTGGCGATATTCTTGCTATTATTTATATTGGCGGCCAAAAACGAGTACAAATTCAGCAAAGGGGAGAAGATGGCAAGGTCCTCGCTTCTGGCTCTGGCATGCAAATTGTTAAATTGTCACCTCGCGTTCGCTCAAAATCAATCGACGCCAGCATTCCTTCTATCCCTATCGAGTCGATCAGACATTTATTATCTCGCCCACTCATCATCGACAAGGATATATTAGACAATTCAGCTTACGTTCTTTCGAGTATCGATGACCATTTGGTGAATAGCACCGACGATACGCTTTACGTGAGAAAATTAAACACATCATCAGGCAATGGTCGTTATCAAGTATTCAGACCCAACAAACCGTTAAATGATCCCATCACTAATGAGCTACTAGGATACGAAGCGCTCTATGTTGGCGAAACAAAATTATTAAAACGCGGCGATCCTGCAACACTGTTGGTCACCAGCTCAGTCAGGGAAATTTTACGCAATGACCGCGTAATTCCACTAGATAACACCGACTTTGTGCGCGACTTTTTTCCTAAGCCACCATCCCAGGAAGTTCGTGGCGAAATAGTATCGTTAGTCAACGCCATATCTCAGCTAGGGCGTTATCAGACAATTTCTATCAATTTGGGGCAGCGTGATGGCATCGAAACTGGCAATCTACTTCGCATAAAGAAAGTAGGTTCGGTGATTCGAGATCTTGAAGAAGAAGATCCTGACTTTCGCGTCAAACTACCCGATGAAAAAACTGGTATCGTGATGGTGGTAAGGACATTTGAAAAAATGAGTTATGGACTGGTGATGGAAGCTGATCGTCCCGTTAGCATCGAAGATTATGTCGAGAGCCCTTAAAGAGTCGGCTTTAAATAGCCAGTAAGGCCTGAATCGAACTTGATTTTGAACTCTAATCGCCAAGCCTATCACTCATTCATTCAATAGAGTATAGATGGAACATTCATGCAAAAGGATCAATTTGCTAATTTCCTCCGTCTATTTCACGTTTTCGGTATTGGTCGAGTATCTTTGCTCGACTTGCGTGAAAAATTCGGGGGTG